>FUFK010048072.1_pt1 | contig 49183 bp, 54 predicted proteins | sample 1021851 | NCBI WGS metagenome assembly FUFK01 (sample SAMEA51879418, study PRJEB19060) | metagenome | reverse complement strand
AGCCGACAAAAACGAAGCGGTCGCGCTTGAGCCAGTCATCGAGGACGTCAAACCATCCCCGCTGTGGCGCGCGTCCTACAGCGATCGTCATGAGAGGTGCTTCATGATCCGTTACACGGCCGAGCCTAGGGGGTGATCACCGAAATGGGGCGGCTCCCCGCACCCTTTTCAAGGGGATGAGTAGAAATGCGCATTTTTGGACCGACGGGATGCCGGTCCCTCCGCGAAGATGACGCATCGCTTCTTTCCAACGCTGTGTACGTCATCGAACTGGCCCTGCGCATGAGTCCTGTCCCGGTGTCTGTTCAGCGCAAGGAGCATGCAGATGCCGATGCGCTGTATCAGCAGATCCGCCAGGCCCTCGAGAACGGCCAACCGCGGCTGCTGGAGCTCACCTGCGAGAAAGTGGAAGGCAAGAAAGTAACGCTGCTGGTCAGTGAGGTTCTCGCCGTTCAGCTTTATGAGAAAGCTTCGGCAGCGGGTGGCAGCAAGCGTCCCGGCTTTTCCTTTGATTCCTGACACCTCAACCGCCGAACTGAGCGTTGAGGCCGTCAGCCACCGCTGGCCGAACGGCCAGCAGGCCCTCAACCGTTGCAACCTGGTCATTCCTGGCCCAGGCCTCTGGATGCTGGTGGGCAGCAACGGCAGCGGCAAAAGCACCCTGTTCCGCCTGATTTCAGGACTGCTCGAACCCCAGAGCGGACGCATCGCCTGCCGCAGCAAAACGGCCCTGGTGTTTCAGAACCCAGACCATCAGCTGCTGCTCCCCAGTTGCGGCAGCGATCTGATGCTGGGCATGGACCCTGAAGGGCCCCAGCAGCACCGCCTAAGCACCGTGCGCGACCTGCTGAGCCAGCTTGGCCTCGCCCAACTGGAGAAGCGGCCGATTCACAGCCTCAGCGGCGGCCAGAAACAACGCCTGGCCATTGCCGGAGCCCTGGCCAGTGACGCCGGGCTCTTGCTGCTNGATGAACCGACCGCNCTGCTNGATCCCAGCAGCCAAACAACGGTGCTGACCACCGTGCAACGGCTTTGCAAAGACCCCGTGAAGCCGATCACGGCGCTGTGGATCACCCACAGGCTTGGGGAATTGGCCTTCGCCGATGGTGCCGCTCGCATGCAAGACGGTCGGATTGGACCATGGACCCGAGGAACAGAACTGCAACGGCGCTTGCAGGGGGGCACATTCGAGGGGTAAGTTCTTCGGGTCTCATTCCTCGGTAGCTCAGCGGTAGAGCGGTCGACTGTTAATCGATTGGTCGCAGGTTCGAATCCCGCCCGGGGAGCTTTAAAGCCACAGCTCACGCTGTGGCTTTTTTATTGACGAACAGAGGAATTTCGTGACGGGTGATTGCCCGAAGCGGAAGACTTCCTAAACAGCCACCGGCGAAAGACAAGCAAAAAAACCCCCAGATCGCTGTGCCTGCATGCGATTTGCCGAAACAATGCCCCTGGCGAGCTCTTTGTTGAAAATCTGCAGACAGTTGAAAAGCTTGAGAGAATCCGTTCAGCGTTAATCCCTACAGACAAGCGCTCGTTATTTCTCCAGCCGAATTGCCGCCGAACCGATGAAGCCCTGCATCCTGCTAATCGAAGATGACCAGGACATGCGCGACCTGGTGAGTGGCCATTTGGAGCACAGCGGCTTCGATGTGCAGCGCGCCGACGATGGCATCAAAGGTCAGGCCCTCGCACTGCAATACACCCCGGATCTGATCCTGCTGGATCTGATGCTGCCCAAAGTGGATGGCCTCACCCTGTGTCAGCGCCTACGGCGCGACGACCGCACCGCTGGGATTCCGATCCTGATGCTCACGGCTCTCGGCGGCACCAAAGACAAGGTGAGCGGTTTCAATTCCGGAGCCGACGATTACCTGACCAAACCCTTCGATCTGGAGGAACTTCAGGTGAGGGTCAAAGCCCTGCTGCGTCGCAGTGACCGAGCTCCGGTTGGAACAAGCAACCACAACGAGATCCTCAGCTACGGGCCTCTCACCCTTGTGCCCGAGCGCTTTGAAGCGATCTGGTTTGATCAACCCGTGCGGCTCACGCACCTGGAGTTCGAACTGCTTCATTGCCTGCTGCAGCGTCACGGGCAGACCGTGGCCCCCTCGTTGATCCTCAAGGAAGTGTGGGGCTACGAGCCCGATGACGACATCGAGACCATTCGCGTGCACGTCAGACACCTGCGCACCAAGCTGGAACCCGATCCCCGCAAACCACGCTTCATCAAAACGGTGTACGGAGCGGGCTATTGCCTGGAACTGCCCACCAGCGCCCAGATGGATGGCCTGGAGGACGTGGTGGCCATGGCACGCGAAGAGCGCAAGCAGCAAGGTGATCGAGCCTCGGCTTGATCGCCTAAGTGCACCTAAGAGACGGATGGCGTGAGATCGAGCAGCGCCACCTCCCAGGCCAATCGCGGCTGAACGAACGAAAGCAGCTGGCCGCGCAGCGTGTCCAAGCGCTTGAGGCTTGAGGCNGAACTGCCGGAGCGCCAAAGCCGGTGTTGCCACCAGCCAATCAACCACAGCTGCTGCTCGCCATCGAGGGCTTCGCAGAGATCGCGTGCCAANGCNAGNGCCTCCATGGGAGTNGCGGGAAGCGAATCGAGGCGCTGAACCAACNCCTCNGGCAGACCAGCCAGGCTGCGGCGATGGTCGATCAGGGCGCCTGGAGACCCGGCAGCCAAGGCCAGAAGTTCCGGAGCATCTTGAGAGGTTGCACCGGTGCGCTCGAGCACCTGAGCCATGGCCTCGGGGTTGAGCCGAAGGAAACGGATCAACTGACAGCGGGAGCGAATTGTGCTGAGCAACCGCTCGGGGGCTGAGGTCAACAGAATCAGCACCCCATGGCCGGGTTCCTCCAGCGTTTTCAACAGGGCATTGGCCGCAGCTTCCGCCATCGCCTCAGCAGCCTCAATCACAACCATCCCGCGCTTCGCCTCCACCGGCTGCCGGGCCAGACAGCGTCCGATGTCGCGGATCTGCTCCAAGCGCAACTGGGGCGGAGTGCGGCGGCTGAGCCCCGCCTCCTCGGCTTCGGCGCGGGTCAGCAAACGGCCCTGATGCTGATAGGTGGGTTCCACCCAGAGCAGGTCGGGGTGATTGCGTTCCAGCAGGCGTCGGCGTTCCCGGGCCGAGGGCTGACCATCGGCCAGCAGTCCCTCCAGAAAACGCACCGCCGCCAACTGACGTCCCACCCCTTCAGGGCCGGCAAAGAGATAGGCCGGGGCCACACGGCCCTGGGCCAGGGCCGCCGAAAGCAGATCAACGGCGAGGGGCTGNCCGATCAGATCNCCAAACAGCGCGCTCAAGCCAGATGCTCCTGAAGCTGACGTTCCAGAGCAGCACGAACGGCGCTGGCTGACTGATCTGCAGCGACGGCGCACCAGGAGCGCTGCTGGGCCAACNCGGCAAAACCCTGTGCAACCCGCTCCAGAAATGCGGCGCCCTCGGCTTCGATGCGGTCCTCTTTGTCCCCGAGACGGCGCTGCAGGCTCTCTTGAACGGAAAGGCGCAGCCAGAGGGTGAGATCGGGCTGCAGCCCCGTGGTNGCGATCCCTTCGAGCCGCTGAATCAAGTCCNGATCCAACCCACGGCCATAGCCTTGATAGGCAAGGGTTGATCCCGAGAAACGATCGCTGATCACCCAATCACCACGCTCCAGCGCAGGACGGATCAGCGTTTCAACATGCTGAGCCCGATCGGCGGCATACAGCAACAATTCAGCGGTGGGAGCTGGTGCCTCCTGGTCTGCCGTGTGCAGCAGGAGTTCACGGATCGAGCGCCCCAGGGGAGTGCCTCCGGGCTCACGGGTGCAGACCACAGCAGCGCCCCTCGGCATCAGACCGCTGTTGGGCAACCACTCGACCAGATGCTGGATCTGCGTGGTCTTGCCGCAGCCGTCGATGCCCTCCAGAACAATGAAGCGACCTGTCATGGCAAGCGAAGAGCCAGGGCGTTGAGCACCACAGTGATCGAACTCAGGGCCATCAACAGCGCCGCCAACGGGGGCGACAGCAGCACCCCATGGCTGGGGAGCAAGGCACCGGCGGCCACCGGAAGAACAATCAGGTTGTAACCGAAGGCCCAGAACAGGTTCTGCCGCACCTTCACCAGGGTGCGGCGCGCCAGGCTGAGGGCTTCGGGCAGGTTGTCGAGCCGATCGCCGAGCAACACCAGACCAGCGGAGTCCTGCGCGATCTGGGTTCCAGTGCCAATGGCAATCCCAAGATCAGCCGCGGCCAGGGCCGGCGCATCGTTGATGCCGTCGCCCACCATGGCCACCCGCTCGGCCTGCCGCAGCTGCTCGAGGCGCTGCAGCTTCTGCTCCGGCAGCATCTGCCAGCCCAGATCCTTGGCGGCGAAGCCCAGCTGCTGACCAAGGCGCTGCACAGCCGCCTGCCGATCACCACTGAACACCGAAAGCGCCAGACCGTGAGAACGCAGGCGTTGCAACGCCGGGGCAACATCCGGGCGCAGCTGATCCTCGATCTGCACCAGGCCCACCAGGACAGCTCCCACAGCAACAGCCACCACCGAGCCTTCAGCGGTAGAGAGCCAGTCCTGGGCGGCGGGGGCGATGGCAACACCCTGCCCCTCCAACCAGTCGGGCTTGCCAGCACGCACCTGAGCCGATGCACCGTCCACGTGGCCCTCCAGGCCCTGGCCGGAGACGGTGCGAACGTCCTCGCAGTCCAGAAGCGCGAGCTCCCGGCGCTGGGCCTCCTGCAGCAGGGCGTAGGCCAAGGGATGGCGGCTGCTTTGCTCCAGGCTGGCCGCNAGCTGCAACAAATNATCCGGGTCATCCCCGTACACATCGGTCACGAGGGGACGCCCCAAGGTGAGGGTGCCGGTCTTGTCGAAGACCACATGGTCCAAACCGGCGGCTGTTTCGATCACATCACCACCGCGGAACAGCCAGCCGCGCCGTGCTGCCAAGCCGGTGGCCACCGTGATCACAGTGGGGGTCGCCAGACCCAGGGCACAGGGACAGGCGACCACCAGCACGGCGATTGACAGTTGCAGGGCCAGACCCATCGGGGTGCTGGCTCCACTGCCCAAGCCGCCGTGATGCATCCCATGGCCATGGTCCATCCCATGGGACATCGCATGGGTCATGGGCATCCCAGGGGCTGACGCCTGCAGAACCTCAGGCCAGTGTTCAGCNCCGAACAACCACCAGAACAGAAAGGTGGCGAGGGCCAGGCCGATCACGCCGTAGCAAAAACGGCCTGCCACACGATCGGCCAGGCCCTGGATGGGGGCCCGACGGGCCTGGGCCTGCTCCACCAGACGAATGATCCGGGCCAGGGCGGTTTCGGCACCGACACGGGTGACCTTCAAAACCAGGGTTGACTCCAGATTGAGGCTNCCGGAGGACAANTCCGTGCCGGGCTCCGCCTGCAGTGGCAAGGGCTCACCGGTGAGGCTGGACACATCAACGGCCGAGGCCCCCTCAAGCACCACCCCATCCACNGGAATGCGGTCACCGGCCAGCAACTGCACGGTTTCACCGGGCCTGAGAGCNCCAACGCGCACCTCACGAATCNCCCCGTCGCTCAACAGCAGGCGCGCNGTGTCCGGCTGGAGCTCAGCCAGCTGCTGCAGGGCCTGACCGGTCCGGAAACGGGCCCGTTCCTCGAGGAAACGTCCCAGCAGGACGAACCCCAGCAACATCACCGGTTCATTGAAAAAGCAGGGCCAACCCACCTGGGGCCAAACCAAGGCCACCAGGCTGGCCACATAGGCACTGCTCACCCCCAGGCCCACGAGGGAATCCATGCTGGGGGCCCCTGCGCGAGCCGCCGCAACACCACCCACCAGGATCGGACGGCCCGGCCCCAGCAGAGCCACCGTGGCCAANGTGGCGTGGAAGGGCAGGCTGCCGATCAGAGGCAGCGACAAATGCCCTGCCTCGCTGACATGCCCCAGCACCGACAGCAACAGCAGCACCAGGGCCACCATCAGCTGTCGCCATTGCTGCCACCAGCCCGGCAGCGCCTGCCCGGCAGCCNCCGCTCCGATCGGGGCATCCANGGAACGCTCCTTGGCCGGAAAGCCNCTGTCTGCNAGGGCTTTCAAGACACCATCCACATCACTCTCACCGGCAGTGAGATCGAGCCAGGCCGAGCGGCTGACCAGATTCACATCGGCGCGCTGAACACCGGGCTGATCCAGCAGGGTGGTTTCCACAGCGCGGACGCAACCGCCGCATTTCATCCCTTCCACATCCAGGACGACGGTCTGAACCGAAGGGCTCACAGGTGTTTACGCAACAGGGATCTTTACGAGCAGGCTAGGTCGGGCTCCGGTCCCGTCAGGATGGGGGTCCGTCCGCCGGAGCGCCGTGCCCCGCAGCAACCGCAACGACAACTTCATTGACAAGAGCTTCACGGTGATGGCGGACCTGATCGTCAAGCTGTTGCCGATCAATGCCCGCTCCAAGGAGGCCTACGTCTATTACCGGGATGGCCTCTCCGCCCAGAACGATGGCGACTANGCCGAAGCGCTGGAGAACTACGAGGAGGCCCTGAAGCTTGAGGAGAACTCCACCGACCGGAGCGAAACCCTCAAGAACATGGCCATCATCTACATGTCCAACGGCGAGGAGGAGCGGGCGATCGAGACCTACCGCAAGGCACTCGAGGAAAACCCGAACCAGCCCTCCTGCCTGAAGAACATGGGGCTGATNTACGAGAAGTGGGGCCGCATCGCNGAGGAANGCGGTGAGCAGGACGCAGCGGATCGCTGGTTTGACCAGGCCGCTGACGTCTGGACCCAGGCCGTGCGCCTCAATCCCGGCGGTTATCTCGATATCGAGAACTGGCTGAAGTCCACGGGCCGCAGCAACGTGGACGTTTACTTCTGAATCAGGCCTGGTCGGGCTGCACGGCATCACCGAGCGCCAGCACCAGGGCTTCGGTGACGCTGTCGGCCTCCAGCAGAGCGAGATCCAAACCCGAAGCCAGATCGCCCAGGCCACTGCCCCGGGGGACGACGGCCCGCTGGAACCCCAGCCGGGCCGCTTCCTGGAGCCGAAGCTCCAGCTGACCCACAGGGCGCAACTGCCCCCCCAAACCAAGCTCGCCGATCAACACCGTGCCCGCAGGCAGGGTGAGATCNCTGAAGCTGGCCACCACCGCTGCAGCGACCCCCAGATCCGCTGCCGGCTCCTCCACCTCCAGGCCACCGGCCACGGCCAGATAGCAGTCGAAGCGGGAGAGCGGCAGTCCCATGTGCTTCTCCAGCACCGCGAGGATCTGGTGCAGACGGTTGGTGCCGATCCCTGTCGCCGTGCGTCGCGGACTGGCATAGCTGGTGACGTTCACCAAGGCCTGCAGATCCACCACCAACGAGCGCGTGCCCTCACAGGCCACGATCGTGGCGACACCGGAGGCGCGGGCATCGCTGAGGAACAGCTCACTGGGGTTGCCCACCTCGGCCAGGCCACCGCTTTGCATCTCAAACAAACCCAACTCATGGGTGGCACCGAAGCGGTTCTTGACGGCCCGCAGCAGGCGATGACTGGCGAAGCGGTCTCCCTCGAAGGTGAGCACCGCATCCACGAGGTGTTCCAACACCTTCGGGCCGGCCAACATGCCTTCTTTGGTGACGTGGCCCACCAACAACAACGAGATGTTCTGGCGTTTCGCCAGCCGTTGCAGGGCAGCCGCACATTCACGCACCTGACCGACGGACCCCGGCGCACTGGTGAGGTTGGCGTCATGCAACGCCTGAATGCTGTCGATGATCGCCACAGCGGGGCGCAGGGCCTCCAGCTCCTCCAGCACCAGTTCCAGATCGGTTTCGGCCAGCAACTGCAGCTCCGATGCCCCCCCGGCAAGCCGCTGCCAGCGCAGCTTCACCTGCTGCGCTGATTCCTCAGCACTCACATAGAGCACGGATGCACCGGCCGCCATGGCCGAGGCGCTCTGCAGCAGCAATGTGCTCTTGCCGATGCCCGGATCACCTCCCACCAGCACCAGCGAACCGGGAACCAGGCCACCACCCAGAACGCGGTCAAATTCCGCCGACCCTGTCGCCAGCCGCTGCAGCGGCTGATCCTCCAGCGAGGCCATGGCCGTGGAGCGTCGCGGGGCAGCGGCCTGCTCCGGATCCGGAGCACTGCGGCGGCGACGGCCATCGTCGGCGGGCTGGGATTGCTCCACCAGCGAATTCCAGCTGCCGCACTCCGGGCAACGGCCGAAAAACTGTCGGGCACGGGCTCCACAGACCTGACAGATGAAAACAGCGGTGGATTTGGGCACTGCGAACTGTGAAGAAAGTTGCCGTTGAATGAACAGACCGGGGGGCTGCCCTTTTATTTGTGGCGAGAAGTGACTAACGCCTCNGNGCCCATGACGGCCACGGCTCCCACCAAGGAAACGATCCTCGTGGTCGACGACGAGGCATCAATCCGACGGATCCTGGAAACCCGTCTATCCATGATCGGATACAACGTCGTAACCGCCTGCGACGGCACCGAAGCCCTGGAATTGTTCCCCACCTGCACGCCCGACCTGGTGGTGCTGGACGTGATGATGCCAAAGCTGGACGGCTATGGCGTCTGCCAGGAGCTGCGCAAGGAATCCGACGTTCCCATCGTGATGCTGACGGCCCTCGGCGACGTGGCTGACCGCATCACCGGGCTTGAGCTCGGTGCCGATGACTATGTGGTGAAGCCCTTCAGCCCGAAGGAGCTGGAAGCCCGCATCCGCTGCGTGCTGCGCCGGGTCGAGAAGGAGCAGGTGGCGGGCATTCCCAACTCCGGCGTCATCCAGGTCAGCGACCTGCGCATCGACACCAACAAACGCCAGGTGTTCCGNGGCGATGAACGCATCCGCCTAACGGGGATGGAATTCAGCCTGTTGGAACTGCTGGTGAGCCGTTCCGGCGAGCCGTTCAACCGCGGCGAAATCCTCAAAGAGGTGTGGGGCTACACCCCGGAGCGCCATGTGGACACCCGGGTGGTTGATGTTCATATCTCCCGTCTGCGCTCCAAATTGGAGGATGATCCTGCCAATCCCGAGTTGATCCTCACAGCTCGGGGCACCGGCTACCTGTTCCAGCGCATCGTCGATTCCGTTGCCTCCGAAGGACCCTGATCCCACCCCGGCCCCTCAGCCGCGGCATAAAACAAACCGTCCTCGGGCGATCCGTCGCCTGGTGATTTGGTATCGGCGCAANGCCGCCGTCACAACCATCGTTGATGGCGCTGCCAGCTCAGCAACGGCCGCGGGTTCGATGGCCGGCAACGTGGCNGAAACCGTNGTCTCCGGAGCAGGCACGGTGGCCAGCANCGTGCTCCAACCGCTGGGGTTNGATCCCCTGCGCTGGCTGCANGGGGGCACCGATNCCGATGAGATCGACGATGCNGAGCGCCTCTGGGTGGCCGTCGATGGCATGGGNGGTGACCATGCGCCGGGGCCGATCCTGGAGGGATGCCTGGANGCCATTGACCGGCTGCCGCTGAAGATCCGCTTCGTGGGGGAGATCGACCGGGTGATGGCTGCCGCCACCAGCCTCGGGCTACGCGAAGCCTTGGANAGTGCGCGTGCGGCAGGACATCTGGACCTGGTGGCCAGTGGGCCCTCCATCGGCATGGATGACGAAGCCACGGCGGTGCGGCGCAAACGGGACGCCAGCATCAATGTGGCCATGGACCTCGTGAAGAAAGGCGAGGCCGAGGCGGTGTACTCCGCCGGCAATTCCGGGGCGGTGATGGCCTCGGCGATTTTTCGGCTGGGACGGCTGAAGGGCATCGACCGCCCCGCCATCGGNGCCCTGTTCCCCACCAAGGATCCAGGCAAGCCGGTGTTGGTGCTCGATGTGGGCGCCAACATGGACTGCAAGCCCACCTACTTGCACCAGTTCGCCCTGCTGGGGAACATCTACAGCCGGGATGTGCTGCAGGTGAAACGGCCACGCATCGGCCTGCTGAACATTGGCGAGGAGGAGTGCAAGGGGAACGATCTCTCNTTGAAGACCCACGAATTGCTGCGGGACGAATCCAGGCTCCACTTCGCCGGCAACTGCGAAGGCCGGGATGTGCTTTCGGGCGACTTCGATGTGGTGGTCTGCGATGGATTCACCGGCAATGTGCTGCTGAAGTTCCTGGAGTCCGTCGGCAGTGTTCTGCTGGGGGTGCTGCGGGCGGAGCTGCCCCGAGGGCGTCGCGGCAAGGTGGGATCAGCGTTTCTGCGCAGCAACCTGAAGCGCATCAAGAAGCGGCTCGACCATGCCGAACACGGTGGTGCCCTGCTTCTGGGCGTGAACGGCATTTCCGTGATCGGCCACGGCAGCAGCAAAGCCCTCTCGGTGGTCAGTGCCCTGCGCATTGCCCACTCCGCAGCCAGCCATGGGGTGATGGAGGATCTCGCCACGCTGCAACAGGGTTGTGATTGACTGACGCGACGTCAATCAACCTCCGTCTTGGTCGAGCCGCTCAGCACAACCAGGGGGGTGTTGTTCCGAGGGTCTGGCAGCGCGACGCCCAGCCGCTCGATCAGCAACGCAGAGCTGGGCCAGCGGGTTGAGACGAGTGACGAATGGATCCGCAGTCGCACAGGCATTGCCGCGCGACGGGTGGTCAACAGCGACGAATCCCTGGCGGAACTGAGCGGGTTGGCGGCGGAANGNGCCTTGGAGATGGCCGGTTGGTCGGCCGACAGCCTCGATCTCATCCTGTTGGCCACCTCCACCCCAGACGACCTGTTCGGTTCGGCCCCACGGCTGCAGGCGCGCCTCGGCGCCACCCATGCCGCGGCCTTTGATCTCACCGCTGCCTGCAGCGGCTTTCTCTTCGCCGTTGTGACCGCCGCCCAGTACCTGCGCAGTGGGGCGATGCGCCGCATCCTCGTGGTGGGGGCCGATCAACTCAGCCGCTGGGTGAACTGGGACGATCGCCGCTCCTGCGTTCTCTTCGGTGACGCGGCCGGTGCCGTGGTGCTGGAGGCCTCAGAGAACGGCCAGGACGATCTCGANGGATTCCTGTTGCGCTCCGATGGCAGCCGCGGCGAGGTGCTCCAGCTGCCCCAGGTGAACCAGCGCCAGCCCCTGGTGGGGGACGCCAGCCATCAATGCGGCGGCTTCNNCCCCATCCAGATGAACGGNCAGGAGGTCTACAAATTCGCGGTGCGCGAGGTGCCGGCGATTCTCGAGAAGCTGCTTGCACAGGGTGGTGTCGCCGCAGATTGCCTGGATTGGCTGCTGCTGCATCAAGCCAACCAGCGCATCCTTGATGCCGTGGCGGATCGCTTCTCGGTGCCCTCCGAAAAAGTGCTCAGCAACCTGGCCCACTACGGCAACACCTCGGCGGCCACCATTCCCCTGATGCTGGATGAAGCCGTGCGGGATGGACGCATCCAACCCGGCCACCGCATCGCCAGCAGTGGATTCGGNGCGGGATTGAGCTGGGGTGCAGCCCTCTTCCGCTGGAGCGGGCCCGCCTAATCTCCGGCACGGTCTGCAGAACACAGCAATGGCGATCGCCTGGGTCTTTCCCGGTCAGGGCTCTCAAAAGGTGGGCATGGCAGAAGCGCTGCTCAGCATCGAAGGCAGCCGCGAGCGTTTCGCCATGGCCTCCGAGCTGCTGGGGCGCGATCTGCTGGCGATCTGCCAGGGGGAAAGCGGCGGTGGTGATGGCCTGGATGACCTCAACGACACCCGCAACACCCAGCCCGCCCTGTTCGTGATCGAATCGGTGCTGGCCGACAACCTTCAGCAGCAGGGCCGCGAGCCTGCGCTGGTGGCCGGCCACAGCCTGGGCGAGCTGGTTGCTCTGTACAGCGCAGGGGTGTTTGGGCTGGAGACCGGTCTGCAGCTGATGAAAACCCGCTCAGAACTGATGGCGAACGCCGGGGGCGGCGCCATGACGGCCGTGATCGGCTTCGATCGCGCTCAGCTGGACGATCTGGTGGCCGCCACGGACGGCGTCAGCATCGCCAACGACAACAGCGATGCGCAGGTGGTGATCTCTGGCTCTCCAGAGGCCGTGGAACGCGTGAGTGGAGCCCTGAAATGCAAGCGCGCCATCCCCCTGGCCGTCTCCGGAGCCTTCCACTCTCCGTTCATGGCGGAGGCNGCTGAGCGCTTCGCCGCCGAGCTGGACAACGTGCCCTTCCTGGATGCCCGCGTTCCGGTGCTCAGCAACAGCGCCGCCAGCGCCAGCACCAGTGCGGACGAGCTCAAACAGCGCCTGAAGCAGCANATGACCACCGGCGTGCGCTGGCGCGAAACCATGGCGGCGATGACCGACAGCGGTGTGGACACCCTGGTGGAAATCGGTCCGGGCAACGTGCTCAGCGGCCTGGCCAAACGCAGCATGAGCGGGGTCACCACCGCCCAGATCTCCGGGGCTGGAGACCTCGGACAGTGAGTCAGTCCAGCCTCGTCCGCACCCCCAAGCCGAGCCTCACCTACCGGCTGGTCAGCAGCCTGCTGGTGTTCCCGGTCTTCCGCTTGCTGTTCCGCGGATCGACCTCCGGCAACAACCGAGTGCCCATGCAAGGGCCCCTTGTGGTGGTGGCCAACCATGGTTCGCACCTGGACCCGCCCTTGCTGGGCCATGCCCTGGGGCGCCCCGTGGCCTTCATGGCCAAGGCGGAACTGTTCAGCATCCCGCTCCTGGGGCGCTTGATCCGGGCCTGTGGTGCTTACCCCGTGCGGCGGGGTGCCAGCGATCGCGAAGCGATCCGCACCGCAACGGCTCGACTCGAAGAAGGCTGGGCAACGGGGGTGTTTCTCGACGGCACCCGACAGAACGACGGCCGGATCAACAACCCACTCCCCGGAGCGGCCCTGCTNGCGGCTCGCACGGGAGCCCCGCTGCTGCCGGTGGCCATCTGCAACAGCCACCGCGCCTTGGGNAGCGGGCGCAGCTGGCCGCGCCTTGTGCCGATTCAGCTGCGCATCGGCGACCCCATTCCAGCCCCGGCCAGTCGCCGCAGGCCTGATCTGGATGCCACCACCGCTCTGCTGCAGGAACGCATCAACGCTCTGCTGGATCANGGTCCGCAGCATCCCTGAGGTCGCGACCGGTCATCACCCACGCCACCGCACGAAGCCAATCACTCCATTGCTTGAGGCGTCCCTCCTGGGTGCAGTCCTCGCGGCAGGCCACGGGAACNCCGGTGAGCTGAATTCCGCGGCTGCCGGCCACCACCTGGCCCACCGCCATGGAGCGGGGCAGGTGGTCTTCGCTGGTCACCAGCAGCACGTGGCGAACACCATCCGCCTGCAGCTCATCCACCACAGACGTGAAATTGCTGAGGGTGTCACGGGCCCGGTAATCCAGGGTGACGCGGTCGGGATTGAAGCGCTCCTCACTGAGCATCCATTCGGCGTACTCACGGTTGCTGCCGCCGCTCACCAGCAGGGGTAGGTCGAGCTGACGTGCCAACCGGGCACCCATTCGTTCCCGGTCCACATCNCCCCCGAGCACCAGCACCAGCTGGGGCGGGCTGCGATCCAACAGAGCCCGCCGATAGGGCGACAGCNGGCCGGGCCCCAACAGCCAGGCCATCANACCAGCTCCCAGCAGNAGCCCTGTACGCACGCCCGCCATCAGACCTGTCCAACAGGTGAGGTGGGGTAGATCGGCAGCACCTCAGCCCAGGGCATCGCAGCCCCGGCGGCATGGCTGCGCTGCAACAGCTGCAGGAGCCGCGCCACATCCGCTTCCACATCCAGCTGCACCTCAACAGCAGGCTTGGGTGATGCCCCCTGAGGCAGCAAGGTCGGCAGGCTGAGTTCGTGAACCTGCCCGGCCGTGATCCGGTACTGACCACCCACCACCCCGCGCCGGGGCAACTCCTGGGTGATCCAGAACGGTTCCCCCTGCATGGCTTGGGGCAGTTGCCGCTCCAGGCGTGGGGCCATCAGGGCATAGCTGCTCACCCCCAGCAGGGGGCAATCCAGCTGTTGCGCCAGGGTGCGGGCCATCACCACCGTGAGGCGGGTGCCGGTGAAGCCGCCGGGTCCCGTCGCGACGGCAAGGCCCTGCAACTGGGGCCAACGCTCGGGCGGGAGGAGCCCCTGAACCCGCGAAATCAAGCTGTTGGAGAGGCCCCGGCCATCCGGATGAGCCTGCACCAGGGGCTCTGCCCCAGGCTGCTGAGGATCCAGCAGCGCCATGCCAAAGCAGTCGGAACAGCTGTGCAAGGCGAGCAGCAGCGGTGGAGCCGTCATCGGGGCAGCTCCTGTCCAGGACGGCAACGCTGCCACCGGCCTGGATCCGCCTTGAAGCTGGAGCAGGAACGCACATCCCACTCAATCCCGGCCTGGCCATCGGGGAGATCCATCACCGACACGTGGATGCGGGGCGCGTCTGGCTCAAAATCCGGGGCCTGGGCTAGATGCGGAACACCATGCTGACGCTCAACTGCGTGATAGGCCTGACAACGGTCGACCCAGCTGCAATCCACGCAGATGCACATGCCTCCCGAGGCCGTTCACTCCCCCCATTCTGATGGCCCAAGGCTCCGGCAACGCATTGCTTGACCAGCTGCGAGAGCGACTGGCTCCAGCCCAGTGGCCTCTCCCCCTGGCACGGCTTCCGGAGGGCACGGCGCTGGTGGGTGGCGCCGTGCGGGATGGCTTGCTGGACCGTCTCCAGGAGCAGCCGGATCTTGACCTNGTGGTCCCATCNGATGCCATCGCTCTGACCAAGGCCCTGGCCCAGGAGCTCCATGGCACTTGTGTGGTGCTNGACGCGGAACGGAGCATTGCTCGGCTGGTGCTTGGGGGCTGGACGGTCGACATCGCCCGACAGGACGGAGACCGCATCGAAGACGACCTCTGGCGGCGCGACTACCGGCTCAATGCCATCGCCGTGTCGCTCCAGCCCTGGGGAGAGCTGTGGGACCCCACAGGAGGACTGAGCGACCTCCAGCAGGGCTGCCTGACCGCCGTCTCGGAAGCCAACCTCATCGACGACCCTCTGCGGTTGCTGCGGGGATTGCGGCTGATGGCGGAAATCCCTCTCACCATCTCCAGCCAGACCATGGCGTGGATTGAGCGCCACGCCGCACGGCTTCCGGAAGCGGCACCGGAGCGAATCCTGGCGGAGCTGCAGCGCCTGGTGCGGGGCGAACACGCTGACGCCGCGATGGCAGCCCTCACAAGCCTGCCGTTGCTGCATCCCTGGGCGGCCGGAGGGCAACCTCCCACGCCCGGCAACATCGATGGCCTGACCAGCGAGGAAGCCGCAGCAGCAGTGCCCTTGGCGCGGCTGACGGCCCTGGTGAGCGATGAGGGGCTCAGCCAACTCCGCGCCAGTCGCGCCCTGCGCCAGCGCTGCAAACGGCTGCGGAGCTGGCAGCAACGCACCNGCCAGGCACCGGACGCGCTACCCGAGAGCGATCGACTGCAATTGCATGAGGAGCTCGAGGGGGATCTCCCCGCCCTGGCCCTGCAACTGCCCATGCCCGAAAAAGAAATCTGGCTGCGTCGATGGCGCAACGCCGAGGACCCTCTGTTCCACCCCAGAACCCCGGTCGACGGCAATGGCCTGCTCACGGCCCTGGAGATCGAACCCGGCCCCCGTCTCGGACGCCTGCTGCATCATCTGAAGCTTGAACATGCCTTTGGACGCATCCAGACCCCAAGCGAGGCACTGAAGGAGGCCCAACATTTCTTGACCCGTGAAAGCGAGGCTCTGTGATTAACTTTCCTGGTGTCAATGATGACGGTCAGACACCGACAGATCGCATTTCCTTTCCTTCATGAGCATCCGCCTGTACATCGGCAACCTGCCGCAGACCTTTGAAGAACAGGAGCTGGTGGCTCTGCTCAAGTCGGTGGGAGAAGGGATTCGGTTCAAGTCGGTTCTCGACCGCGAAACCGGTGCATGCCGCGGTTTCGGCTTCGCCAACGTGGACGATCCGAAACTGGCCGACGCCGTGATCGAAGCCCTCAACGGCAAGGATTTTGGTGGAAGTGCCCTGCGGGTCGAGCGCTCCGAGCGTCGCGACAACAATGCTGGCGGCAACCGTCGTGGAGCCCCCAACGCAGCCGGCCAGCCTCAAGTGGCCCGCAAGGCCGTGAACAAAGTGGTTCACAGCGATGCAAAGAGCGAAGGCGCTCCTGACCCCCGCTGGGCCGGCGAACTGTCGAAGCTCAAGGATCTGCTGGCCAACCAGAAGACGGCGGTTTGATCCGTCGCCGATCTGATTGAAGGAAACAGCAGATCAATCCAAGCCCCTGCCGGTATGACCGGCAGGGGCTTTTAGCGTGACTGCGCCAACAGGAATGAACGGGGCAGATCAAGCAGCTTGTTGACCTTGGCCACGTAGGCACGGTGATTGAACACGTCGTAATCGACCCGTTCAATTTCATCCAGAATGCCTCGGTACAGCCGCAACGACGTCCACACCGGCCAGCGCGCATCGGCGGACAGCCAACGGACTCCGGCTTCGGAGCGAGCAAACCAATCGCGAGCCCGCTCCAGCTGAAAGCGCATCAACGCACGCCAGGCGTTGTTAAGGGTTCCAGCCATCAGCTCTTCCTCGGAATAGCCGAAACGCTCGAGATCTTCCAGGGGCAGATAAATACGACCACGGCCCCGGTCTTCCCCAACATCCCGAAGAATGTTGGTGAGTTGGTTGGCGATCCCAAGGGCGACGGCAGCATCGGAGGTGTCCGGACAGTCGCTCCAGGGAGCTGAGGTGTAGGCCTGGTCGACGCCCATCACCCCCTGGGTCATCAGGCCAACGGTGCCTGCCACGCGATAGCAGTAGAGCTTGAGGTCTTCAAAGCGGGGGTAGCGGGTCCAGGTGAGGTCCATCCGCTGGCCCTCGATCATGTCGAGGTAAGGCTGAATGCCCTGGGGGAAGCGCTCCAGGGTGTCGACCATCACCGCATCCAGGTCGTCCTCCACCCGACCCTCAAAAAGAGCACGGGTCTTCTCTTCCCAACGGTCGAGCCGCTCTGCAAGCTCCTCCACCGGACGCGCCTGGGCCTCCGGGCTGTCCATCAACTCATCCGTGCGCCGGCACCACACATAGATCGCCCAGATGGCACGCCGCTTCTCCGGCGGGAGAAGCAAGGTGCCGATATAGAACGTCTTGGCCCACTCGGCGGTCTCCCGACGGCAGGCCTCAAAGGCTGCGTCGAGATCCGGGGAGGCGAGGGGCATGGCTCAGGCCGTCACAGGCTCACTGGAAGAGGTCGATGATGCCAGCTGACCTGTCTTGCGGTCCACTGCGCCGGCGCAGAGCTTGCCGCTGAGAACAGCACCCTCCATCGAGGCGAGATAGCGCTGCATCGTGTAGTCGCCCGCNAGGAAGAAGTTCTTGATCGGGGTGGTTTGATCCGGNCGCAGCTNCTGGCAACCGGGNGTCGTCTTGTANACGGACAANGGCGTCTTCACGACCTTGTATTTGCGCAGGGTGGCGGGGTTNTCGCCACTGAAGTGCATCGGGAACAGCTTCTTGAGCTCNCCCATGGTGGCCTCGATGATCTCCTCNTCGGGNCGGCCGATCCAGTCTTTGGCGGGAGCAAAGACCAGCTCAAGCATCGAATTATCGGGGTCTTCGTACTCTCGGCAGGTGATGCTCATGTCGGCATACACGCTGAGCAGGGGAGAGCGACTGAACAGCAGATGGTCGATGTCGGTGAGCTTGCGATCAAACCAGAGGTGCAGGTTGATCACGGGGACACCCCGGAGGCCATCCAACTTCTGGAACACCTCCATCTGCTTCCAGGGCTCAGGCAGCAGCAGCTTGAAAGGATCCACCGGCAAGGCACTGACATAGGCATCAGCGGTGAGATCGAAGCTCTCCTTGCCCTTCACGCCACCGATGTGGAAAGCCGCCACCGAACCATCGGCATTGAGCTTGATCTCACGCAGGGGGCTGTCGAGGTGCACTTCACCACCCAGTGATTCGATGTGCTCGACCACCGGCTGGCAGAGGCGCTCCGGCGGTGCACCATCCAGGAACGCCATCTTGGAGCCGTTCTTCTCCTGCAGGAANCGATTGAGCGCTGTGAGCACAACCGTGGCAGAAATTTCATCGGGATCGATGAAATTCAGGGCCTTGCTCATGGCCAAGAACACCTCATCGTTCACCCGCTCTGGGATGTTGTGGACCCGCAGCCACTCGGTCCAGGAGTATTTGTCGCACTCCTCGACGTACCCCTGACCCCGGAGCATCGCAGGCACAAGGCCCAGGCCGAAGCTGATCTTCTCCGGCCAGCTCAGCATGTCGTTGTTGCCCAGGATCGCCGCCACACCATTGACCGGTGCCGGCAGATCGGGGAAATCAAAGCGGCTGTAGGTGCCTGGTTCGTCCTGCTGGTTGAAGATCATCGAATGGCTCTTCCACTGCAGCCGGTCTTCGATGTTCAGCTCCTTGAACAGCTGCAGCATGTTCGGGTAGGCCCCGAAGAAGATGTGCAGGCCGGTCTCGTACCAGTCGCCGTCCTCGTCTTTCCAGGCCGCCACCTTGCCGCCGAGAACATCCCTGGCTTCCACAACGATGGGGGTGTGGCCGGCATCCGCCAGGTATTTGGCACAGGAGAGTCCAGCAAGACCAGCTCCGGCAATAGCGACGCGCATGCGGCCGTCTCGAAAGTGAAACCAACCTTAAAAGGGCTTGACCCCCGTTCGCTTCTTAAAGTCGTGTCAGCTTTCCCGTGGGCGCGTCTTGGCTGACACCCTTCTCAAGTGCACCACCCGCCACGTGCGCCTGTTCACAGCAGCACTTCAAGAGGAGGATCTGGTTCCTTCAGATGACCAACTGACCTTGGATCTGGATCCCGACAACGAATTTCTCTGGGATGCCGCCAGCCTCGCCAAGGTGCAGGGACGNTTCAAGGAACTGGTGGATGCCGCAGCCGGCGGCGAACTGAGTGACTACACCCTGCGCCGCATTGGNACAGACCTNGAGGGATTCATCCGGCAACTGCTCCAGGCCGGAGAACTCAGCTACAACCCGGATGGCCGCGTGCAGAACTTCTCCATGGGCCTGCCCCGCACCCCAGAACTGTTGTGACCGGCTCGCGCTACGACCGCGGCGGCCGCCGACCGCGTGATGGCCGCTACGACCGCGGTGAGCGGGANCGNTANGACGCTCCNCCCCGGGGCGGATANGGCCGTCCTCCCGGCCCNCCACCAGGTGGTGGAGGCGGCCAGGGCGGCTTTCAATTCAGCACCCTCACCGTGGCCGTCTTGGCAGGAGTTCTCGTGGTGGGAATCGGCATCGGCAGCGCTGTCACCAGCACCACCACGGGCGACCAGGGAAACATCGCCAGCTCCCAGCAACTGGACATGGCCGTTCCCGACCCGGAGTTCTGCCGCCAGTGGGGGGCGAGCGCCTTCGTCATGGACATCGAGATGTACACGACGCTCAACCCCTCCAGCAGCTTTGTGACCCAGCCAACCCTGCAACCGGGTTGTGTGATCCGTCGGGAGAACTGGTCGGTGCTGCGCAAGGAGGGGGCCATCACCGCCGAGCAGGAGCGTGAGTGCAAACAGCGGATGAACACTTTTGCCTACATCGGCTCCGTTCGGGACAAGCCCGTGGTGCGCTGCGTCTACCAAACCGACATCAGTGAGAACAAATTCCTCACCCGAGGCGTGGCAGATGACGCTGTGGGCGTGACACCCGAGGCCGATCAGTTCTGAACCAGTTGCTCCCCGATCGCTTCAGGCACGACCTTCGCTGCCTGACGAATCGGGCTGTCAGCGCTGGCAAAGACGGGCAGAACGTCATTGCGGAAGGCCACCGAGGCGCGTGAGCAGTAGCGGGCGGGATGGGTGATCAACTTGAGCTGGCGCCGCACCTGCAGATCAGCCACCTGGGGCCGNTGAATCGTGCCCGCCGATAACTCCCGCTCGATCGACACCACGGGAACAAAGGCGGCTCCCAGGCCCGCCTGAACGGCATTTTTGATGGCTTCCAGCGAATTCAGCTCCATATCGATGCGCAGGCGCTGCACATCCAGGCCGGAGCGCGCCAGAAGCTGGTCGACCATCTTCCGGGTGGTGGATTGCGCATCGAGACAGACAAAGCCCAGGCGATACAGGTCTTCCTTGGTGAGTTCAGCCAGTCGGGCCAAGGGGTGCTTCACCGGCAGCACCAGCGCCAGCTCATCACTGGCGTAGGGCACCACCTGCAGCAGTTCATTGAGTTCCGCCGGCAATTCACCACCGATGATCGCCAGGTCGATCTGACCGTTGGCCACACTCCAGCCCGTGCGTCTGGTGCTGTGGACCTGGAGCTGCACGGACACGTCCGGATATTTCTGGCGGAACAGGCCGATCATCCGGGGCATCAGGTAGGTGCCGGTGGTCTGGCTTGCCCCCACGATCAGGGATCCACCTTTGAGGTTGTGGAGATCATCCAGGGCCCGACAGGCTTCGTGGCACTGGCTCAGGATCCGGTCGCAGTAACTCAGCAGCAGATGGCCAGCCTCAGTGAGCTGCGCCTTGCGCCCGCCGCGATCAAACAGCGAAACCTCCAGCTGCTTCTCCAGGTTCTGGATCTGAAGGCTGACGGCGGGCTGGGTGACGTAAAGACTGTCGGCGGCTTTCTTGAAGCTGCCCTCACTGACAATCGCGCGAAGGATCCGCAGCTGGTCGAGGGTGAACGGCAGATCGGCCACCGCGGAACACCCGGAGGAACACCAGAAATTTAGGACCGCCACGTCCGACAGCCAGAATCACGCCCTTCCAACGCAGCCGCCATGGCCTCCACCCACCACAGCAGCGTCGTGATGCTGGTGCTGCTGATCCTGTTTGCCGTNATTCACAGCGGTGGTGCTGCCCTGCGCAGCCGGGCTGAGGCCGTGATCGGAGCACGGGCCTGGCGCCTGATCTTCGCGGCAGCCAGCATTCCCTCGGCCGTGGTGGTGATCGGATGGTTCCTGGCCCATCGCTACGACGGGGTGCGGCTGTGGAATCTCCAGGGCGTGCCTGGGGTGATTCCGCTCGTGTGGATCGGAACCGCCATCAGTTTTCTCTTCCTCTATCCAGCCACCTACAACCTGCTGGAGATCCCGGCGGTGCTGAAACCGCAGGTGCGTCTTTACGCCACGGGGATCATCCGCATCAGCCGCCATCCCCAGGCCATCGGGCAAATCCTCTGGTGCCTCACCCACGCCCTCTGGATCGGCAGCAGCTTCATGCTGGTGACCTGCGTGGGCTTGATCGGCCATCACCTCTTCGCCGTCTGGCATGGCGACCGGCGCCTGAAGGCCCGCTTCGGCGAAGCCTTTGACGAGCTCAAGGCCAGCACCTCGATCGTGCCTTTCGCAGCGGTGCTGGATGGACGCCAGCAGTTGCAGTGGCAGGAATTCGTTCGACCGGCNCAACTGGGCATCGCCATCGCCGTCGGCGTGTTCTGGTGGGCCCATCGCTTCATTCCGACGGCTGCCGAGTTGATGCGCAATTCAGCACTCCAGAACCTGCTGGGCTGAGCTGCCTACACTCGCTTCAACCTCCTTTATGCGGATGCCCTCGGCCGAGGAACTCGCCTGGCTCATTCCGGTTCTGCCCCTGTTCGGCGCAGTGCTGACCGGGTTGGGATTGATCAGCTTCAACCGCACGATCAATCGGTTGCGCAAACCCGTTGCGCTGCTGTTGATCTCCTGCGTTGGCGCAGCTGCGGCCCTCAGCTACAGCATCCTGTTCAACCAGCTCAATGGCGCCCCGCCCGTTGAGCATCTGTTCGTATGGGCCAGTGCNGGCAANTTCGTTCTGCCGATGGGCTACGTGGTGGATCCACTCGGGGCGGTGATGCTGGCGCTGGTCACCACCATCGCCCTGCTGGTGCTGGTGTATTCCCACGGCTACATGGCCCATGACAAGGGCTATGTGCGCTTTTTCACGTACCTGGCGCTGTTCAGCAGCTCCATGCTGGGTCTGATCATCAGCCCCAATCTTCTGGAGATCTACGTCTTCTGGGAGCTGGTGGGCATGTGCTCCTACCTGCTGGTGGGCTTCTGGTACGACCGCGACGGTGCCGCCCACGCAGCTCAGAAGGCTTTCGTGGTGAACCGGGTTGGTGACTTCGGCCTGCTGCTAGGCATCCTTGGCCTGTTCTGGGCCACCGGGAGCTTCGATTTCCAGGGAATCGCCGATGGTCTGCAGAACGGACTGACAGCCGGAACGGTGGCCCCATGGGCAGCACTGCTGCTCTGCCTTCTGGTGTTCATGGGTCCGATGGCCAAGTCGGCCCAGTTCCCCCTCCACGTTTGGCTGCCCGATGCCATGGAGGGCCCGACGCCGATTTCAGCGCTGATTCACGCCGCAACGATGGTGGCCGCAGGGGTGTTCCTGGTGGCCCGCCTTGATCCCCTCTACGCCCAGTTCCCCATCGTTCAAACCGTGATCGCCGTCGTTGGCACGATCACCTGCTTCCTGGGGGCTTCCATCGCCCTCACCCAGATGGACCTCAAGAAGGGTCTGGCCTACAGCACCGTCTCCCAGCTCGGCTACATGATGCTGGCGATGGGTTGCGGTGCCCCGGTCGCCGGCATCTTCCACCTGGTGACCCATGCCTTCTTCAAGGCGATGTTGTTCCTGGGATCAGGCTCCGTCATCCACGCCATGGAGGAGGTGGTGGGCCACGAGCCCGTTCTCGCCCAGGACATGCGCCTGATGGGCGGCCTGCGCAAAAAGATGCCCGTCACCTCGATCACCTTCTTCATCGGCTGCATCGCCATCAGTGGCATTCCGCCCCTGGCCGGCTTCTGGAGCAAGGACGAAATTCTTGGTCAGGCCTTCAACAGCTACCCACTGCTCTGGGTGGTGGGCTTCCTGACGGCGGGGATGACGGCCTTCTACATGTTCCGNCTCTATTTCCTCACCTTTGAAGGGGAGTTCCGCGGCAATGACACCGCCATGCAGGCCCAGCTGCTGACCGCCGCTGGCAAGGATCCTTCCGAGCACCACGCCCATGGCGGCAGCGTGCACGAATCGGCCTGGCCGATGGCTGCCCCCTTGGCGGTGCTGGCGGTGCCTTCCGTCCTGATTGGCCTCTTGGGCACCCCATGGAACAGCCGTTTTGCGGGCCTTCTCAATCCGGAAGAAGCCCTCGAGATGGCCGAACAGTTCAGCTGGGGCGAGTTTCTCCCCCTGGCGGGCGCCTCCGTGGCCATCTCCGTTGCCGGCATCAGCCTGGCTGTTCTGGCCTATGCCCTGCGTCGGATTGATCTGGGGCAGCTGGTGGCCGGCCGCTTCCCGGCGGTGAATGCCTTCCTCGCCAACAAGTGGTATCTCGATGTGTTGAACGAAAAGCTGTTCGTTCGCGGCAGCCGCAAACTGGCGCGGGAGGTGCTCGAGGTGGACGCCAAAGTGGTGGATGGCGTGGTCAACCTCACCGGACTGCTCACCCTCGGCAGCGGCGAAGGTCTCAAATATCTCGAGACCGGACGGGCCCAGTTCTATGCCCTGATTGTGTTTGCCGGTGTGATCGGCCTGGTGGTGCTGTTTGGCGTGATCGGCGGACCAATCGCTTAAGGCCCATCGTCCATGTGTGTCATCGCCTATCGAGGTGATGACACAGCGGCCATGATTTCTACGATCCATCCAGTGAGGATCGGATCAGCGTGTTCGAATTCGCAGTCGCCGGACTCAGCGATCCGGTGCAGGCCACCGTTCCATGGCTGAGCCTGTCGATCCTGGTGCCGATTGTGGGTGCCCTGCTGGTTCCGCTGGTTCCAGACNAAGGCGAGGGCAAACAGGTGCGCTGGTACGCCCTGATCGTGACGCTGATCACCTTCCTGATCACCGTTGCGGCCTACCTCACCGGCTATGACCCCAGCCTGAGTGGTCTGCAGCTGTCCGAACGGGTGAGCTGGCTGCCGGATCTTGGCCTCACCTGGGCGGTGGGAGCCGACGGGCTCTCGATGCCGTTGATCCTGCTCACCAGCTTCATCACCAGCCTGGCCTGCCTGGCGGCATGGCCGGTGAGTTTCAAACCACGGCTGTTTTATTTCCTGCTGCTGGCCATGGACGGCGGCCAGATCGCGGTGTTCGCCGTGCAGGACATGCTGCTGTTCTTCCTGGCCTGGGAGCTGGAACTGATCCCGGTGTATCTGCTGCTGGCCATCTGGGGCGGCAAGAAACGCCAGTACGCCGCAACCAAATTCATCCTCTACACCGCCGGCAGCTCCCTGTTCATCCTGTTGGCCGCCCTGGCCATGGGCTTCTTCGGCGGCGGCACCCCCAGTTTTGAGTACACCGCTCTNGCAGCCAAAGACTTCGGCACGGGCTTTCAACTGCTCTGCTACGCCGGGCTGCTGATCGCCTTCGGCGTGAAGCTGCCGATCGTGCCCCTGCACACCTGGCTGCCGGATGCCCATGGCGAAGCAACGGCACCGGTGCACATGCTGTTGGCCGGCATCCTGCTGAAGATGGGCGGCTATGCCCTGCTGCGCTTCAACTGTGAACTGCTGCCAGCGGCCCACTCTCAGTTCGCCCCACTGCTGATCGTGCTGGGGGTGGTGAACATCATTTACGCCGCACTCACCTCCTTCGCCCAGCGCAACCTCAAGCGAAAGATCGCCTACAGCTCGATCAGCCACATGGGCTTCGTGCTGATCGGCGTGGGCAGCTTCAGTGCCCTGGGCACCAGTGGCGCCATGCTGCAGATGATCAGCCACGGCTTGATTGGCGCCAGCCTGTTCTTCCTCGTGGGTGCCACCTACGACCGCACCCACACGCTTCAGCTGGATGAGATGGGAGGCATTGGCCAGAAGATGCGCATCATGTTCGCGCTCTGGACGGTGTGTGCCCTCGCCTCCCTGGCCCTGCCCGGCATGAGCGGGTTCGTGAGCGAACTGATGGTGTTCGCTGGTTTCGCCACGGATGAGGCCTACACCCTGCCCTTCCGCGTGGTGATCTGCGGGCTGGCCGCCGTCGGCGTGATCCTCACACCGATCTATCTGCTCTCGATGCTTCGCGAGATCTTCTTCGGCAAGGAAAAAGAGGAGCTGGTGTCCCACACCAACCTGGTGGATGCGGAGCCGCGCGAGGTGTACATCATCGGCTGCCTGCTGGTGCCGATCATCGGAATCGGGCTGTACCCCAAGCTGATGACCGACAGCTACCGCAGCTCGATTGAAGCCCTGGTGAACCGAAACCTGGGTGCGATGGAACAGGTGATCTCACCAACGGCCCCCNTGATTCGAGGTCAGGCGCCCGTTCCAGCAGTCATCCAGGCCCCCGGCCTGGGCGCGTCATAAAAGGCGCGTCATAAATCACGTATCGATTCCGATTCATTCCCAGCCAACCGTCCGTAAGTTCCAGGGGAACGCTCCCCTGCCATGCGTCAGATCAACTTCGGCCTGATCTTCAGCTTCGGCCTGATCACGGTGTTCTTCACCCTGGCGAACACCAGCCCCACGACGGTTCACGTGTTGCCCGGGGTCGAGTACACCCTGCCTTTGGCGGGTCTGCTGCTGCTGGCAGCGGGGTTGGGAGCCGTGTCGGCCTGGTTCTTCGCCGCCTGGACCGGGATGCTCAACAACGTTGAACAGTTCAGCAAGGCGAACGAATACGAAGCACAGCAGGTGCGGATCCAGGAACTGGAGACCGACCTCAGCCGCTACCGCTCCACCGTTGAAACCCAGCTGGGCCTCCTNCCNGCNACCACCGTCAGCGCGACCAGTGCCGAGAGCGACGANAACGACCAGGCGGAGGTCTCCGACGCCAGCAGCGCGGCCTGAGGCAGCACTGGCGACACCGGTTGAGGACCGATACCTTGCCGGGAAAGGGTGAATTGACTTGCTCCAGGTGGCCCCCAACGACGGCGCTGATGCTGGAGCCCGCCTTGCGATTCGGCTGCTGCAGGACGCAGCGGAGCGGGGCGATCTCGATCCCTGGGATGTGGATGTGATTGCCGTCATCGACGGCTTTCTGGATCAACTCCGGCAACGCATCGANGTTCCCGGGCAGGTGGCNGCCGCCCTGGCCGGACGGGGCGGCAGCTACGAACGGGACCTGGCNGATAGCAGCGAAGCCTTCCTGGCCGCCTCCGTGCTGGTGGGACTCAAGGCNGAGATGCTTGAAACCAGCATGTTGCCGCCGCCGCCTGAAGTCGAAGATCACTTCGATGCCGACTTCGATGAGCAAGGCTGGCTGGATCCGGCCTTTGATCTGCCCCGACGGCCGGAACGTCATCTGCAGCGGCGACCCGTGGCACCNCCGCCCTTGCGTCGCCCCGTCACCCTCGGGGAGCTGATCGAACAGCTGGAAACAATTGCCGAGCAGCTGGAATCAGACGAACTCGAGGCACGCCGCCGCAAACGGCAGAAGCGCTACAGCAACCGTGAAGCCATCGCCCAGGTGGCCGGACTGGCCCACCGCGAAAAGCTGCCGGAAACAACCGCAGCACTGGGGGTGTTTCTGAACGGTTGGGAGACCGCCCTGGACTGGGTGGGCTTCGATCAACTGGTGGATCAGTGGGAGGTGGCCGCCGCGGCGGACCTGGACCGTGACCGGGTCGGGGTGTTCTGGGCCCTGCTGTTTCTCTCCTCCCAGGGCCGGGTTGAGCTGGAGCAGGAGGGTTGGCTCCACGGACCGCTGCGACTGAAATTCATCCCCGCGAGTGGCACTGCAACGCAACTGCCGATCCGCAGCCTTCAGGTGCCAGATCCGTCGCCGACCCGGACGGTCGTGGCGGCCTAAGACCGGGTCTATGGTCACTACCTTGTATTGACCCGACCAAACGCCAATGAAGGCGATGATTCTGGCGGCTGGTAAGGGGACGCGGGTCCAACCGATCACCCATGTGATCCCCAAGCCAATGATTCCGATCCTGCAGAAGCCGGTGATGGAATTTTTGCTGGAACTGCTCAAGGAGCACGGTTTCACCGAAGTGATGGTGAACGTCTCCCACCTGGCCGAAGAGATTGAAAATTACTTCCGGGATGGCCAGCGTTTCGGGGTTGAAATTGCCTACAGCTTTGAAGGACGGATTGAAGACGGCGAACTGATCGGCAGTGCCCTGGGGTCTGCTGGCGGGCTCAAAAAAATCCAGGATTTCCAGCACTTCTTCGACGACACCTTCGTGGTGCTCTGCGGCGATGCGCTGATCGACCTTGATCTCAGCGAAGCGGTACGCCTGCACAAAGAGAAGGGTGCGATCGCCAGCCTCGTCACCAAACGGGTCCCCAAGGATCAGGTGAGCAGCTACGGCGTTGTGGTCACCGATGACCAGAACAGAATTTCAAGCTTCCAGGAAAAGCCCAGCGTCGACGAAGCCCTCAGCGACACGATCAACACCGGCATCTACATCTTCGAGCCGGAGATCTTTGAACACATCCCTTCGGGACAGTCCTTCGACATCGGCTCGGATCTGTTCCCGAAACTGGCCGAGCTCGGTGCACCCTTCTATGCCATCCCGATGGATTTCGAATGGGTGGATATCGGCAAGGTTCCCGACTACTGGCAAGCCATCCGCAGCGTGTTGATGGGTGACGTCCGTCAGGTGGGCATCCCCGGCAAGGAGGTGCGTCCCGGGGTTTACACCGGTCTGAATGTGGCCGCCAACTGGGACAAGATCAACGTCACCGGCCCGGTCTACGTGGGCGGCATGACCAAGATCGAAGATGGCGCAACGATCGTTGGGCCCACCATGATCGGCCCCAGCTGCCACATCTGTGAGGGCGCCACGGTCGACAACTCGATCATCTTCGACTACTCACGCATCGGCCCCGGCGTGCAGCTGCTCGAGAAGCTGGTGTTCGGCCGCTACTGCGTGGGCAAGGACGGTGATCACTTCGATCTGCAGGAGGCCTCGCTCGACTGGCTGATCACCGATGCCCGTCGTCAGGACCTTGTGGAGCCTTCCCCNCAGCAGAAAGCCATGGCGGAGCTGCTCGGCACCGACCTCACCCAGGCAGCGAGCTGAGTCCGGCGCGATCCAGGATCAACGGGATGCGCTCCTCCGCCTTGATCGCCATCAGGTGAACGCCACGAACGATGCCGAGATAACGCTTCACCTGTTCAGCGGCGATGGCCACACCCTCCATGGCGGGATTCTCGGCGCACTCCAGCCGATGGATCAACGCATCGGGGATGCAGGCTCCCGGCACAACGCGGTTGATGAACCGGGCATTCTTGGCTGACTTCAGCAGAAACACGCCAGCGAGCACGGGCAGACCCAGGGGGCCNGCCAGTTCGTGCTGGAAGCGCTCGAGCGCTTCAGGGTCCATCACCATCTGGGTTTGAACGAAACGGGCTCCCGCCGCCTGCTTGCGCTGCAACCGGCGCTGGAGACCGCTCCAGCTCCTCGATTGTGGGTCGGCGGCACACCCGGCAAACAGCGTGGTCGCCCCATCGGGCAGGGTGCCCTGCACGGGATCCACGCCCCGATTGAGGGAATCCACCTGCTGCAGGAGCTTCACCGACTCGAACTCATTCACCGGCCGGGCATCCGCCTGATCGCCCGCCCGCACCGGATCGCCAGTGAGACACAACAGGTTGCGGATCCCCAAGGCATGGGCCCCGAGCAGATCGGCCTGAAGGGCGATGCGGTTGCGGTCCCGGCAGGCCATCTGCAACACCGGCTCCAGACCGGCCTCAAGCAGCAACTTGCAGGAGGCCAGGCTGCTCATCCGCATCACGGCCCGACTGCCATCGGTCACATTCACGGCATGGACACGGCCTTGCAGCGATGCGGCCATGGCCAACATGTGGGAGGNNTCGGCTCCACGGGGAGGCATCACCTCGGCCGTGAGCACCTGATCCCCGGCCTCAATTGCGCGCTGCAGCGCCGTGCTCAAATCTCGTTCCATTTCACCGGCCCACTATGCAGGATCAGACCGGTCGTCCGGACTAGCATGATCCCAACGGTGGTCGCCCATGTCCTCCCTCGACGGTACCGATCCTCTGGAGATCTCCCTCTCTGCCAGGGAGATCGAGATCATCGAGCTCGTGGCCGAAGGACTGACCAATCAGGAAATCGCTGACCGTCTCACCATCAGCAAACGAACGGTGGACAACCATGTGAGCAACGTGTTCACCAAGACCGGCTCGAAGAACCGGGTGGCACTGCTCAATTGGGCCATGGACAACGGCAAGATCTGCCGGGACGGCTTCAACTGTTGCGTCCTTCCAGAACACGATCCCCCCTCAGCCTGATCGTGGAGCTGACAGGCTCCGGCAAGCTTTGAAGGGAGGTGGGGCCCACAGGGATCTGAAACAGCGTGGCGTATTCCAGACAGGCCTCCACGCTGGAGCCTGCGAAGCGAAGCATTCCAGTTGTGTCGTACAGACCCACCACTGGAAGGANCCACCAATCAGAACNCCTCAAAGCTAAAGGAAATCTGAAGACAAATCCAGTCCGTCTTACGTCAGGCCAAAACGTCGACGCTGCTCCTCGGGCCAGGACTGAACCGGATGCTGGGCCAGCACAGCATTGCTCCAGCGGGATTCCCCGGTGATCTCCTCGCCACACCAGGGCGGAATCAGCAGATCCGCCTGGGCCGATGCCAGCTCCACCTCCGCCAGCACCAAGGGGGCGTTCTCGCCCTGGAAACAATCCACCACCCAGTCACCACCAGGGCAATCCANGGCGTAGCGGACTTTNTCCAGGCGGTGCGGCGCCAGATCCCAGAGGGCTTCGGCATCCGCCACGGGAATCGGATATTCGAACTCGTGGCGCACCAGGCCAACGGCATCAGCCGCCGCCTTCAGGGTGAGCCAGGCCTGATCCGATCCGCGCAGACGCATCCGCACCGTCACACCGTCGGCACTGGCGGCCAGGTAGCCCTGACGCAGCGGCTGTGCGGGGCCGGCACTGCTGCGCCAGGCGTCCGACCGCACCAGAAAGCGCCGTTCAATCTCNAGGGCCATGGCTCAATTCTGCGAGGGCTGAGACGCGTGCAGGCTTCCCGCCCAATGCAGCTTGTGGGAGAGGGTTCGGTAATACGACGGGCTTTGATTGAGCAACACCATCAGGGCATGGTGGCGCGCCTGCTGAACAACACAGCACTCCCCAGGCTCCAGCACCGTGCAGCCCACACCGTCCTTCCACAGCTTGATGCGGTGATCCCCAGCCCCGAGGGGCCAGATCGCCAACCTGGCCCGAGGCGGCACCACCAGCGTTCGGCTGGAGAGGCTCATCGGGCAGATCGGGGCAACGATGATGGCATCGATGCCGGGATGAAGAATCGGTCCCCCTGCCGCCAGGGCGTACCCGGTGGACCCCGTCGGGGTGGAGAGGATCAGGCCATCACCACGCACCTGGTCGATCACTTCCCCATCGATCTCGAGCTCCAGGGTGCAGGTGGGCGAAATCTCATCGCGGTAGGCCCGCAGGTAGAAGTCGTTGAAGGCCCAGTGGTGCTCTTCATCGTCTTCGAGATCCGGCTGCTGCAAAGGACCCGGCGAAGCCGCTCGATCTTCAGCGGAGCGTCGATCCACCATCGCCTGAAGCATCATGCGCCGTTCGATCGCGAACTGATCGTCCTGAAGGCGTTGCCAGATCTGATCGCCGCGCAACACACGCCGGTCATGGGTCAGAAAGCCCAGATGGCCTCCCACATTGATGCTGAGGATCGGGATGTCATGCACCGCCAGGTGGCGGGCAGCCCCCAGCACCGTGCCATCTCCTCCCAGCACCAGCGCCAGGTCGGGCAACGACTCCTCAACGGCCAAAAGGCCGGGAAAAGGATTCACCCGGGGCCCCGACATCGCGGTGACCACATGGGAGCCGAGAGCTTTCAGCTCCTTGGCACATTGCCGGGCTTCACGCTGGGCAGGCTGGCTGTCGGCCCGATAGATCACCCAGACCCGATCGAGACGCATGACCCAGGTGTGCGGGGGTTACCAGCGCAGCAGGTTGAACTGCTCCATGTCGACGGTAACGCGATTGCGATAAAGCGACAGCAGGATCGCCAGACCCACCGCGGCCTCAGCGGCTGCCACCGTGATCACGAACACAGCGAAGACCTGGCCGCGAATCAGATCACCATCCACGAAGGAGGAGAAGGCCATCAGGTTGATGTTCACNGCATTGAGCATCAGCTCAATGCTCATCAGCACGCGCACCGCATTGCGGCTGTTGATCAGACCCCAGACGCCGATGCAGAAGAGCATCGCGGCCACCAGGAGGTAGGCCTGCAGGGAGGGAAGCGTGGCAAGGAAATCGCTCATCAGTCCGCTCGATTCATCAGCAGGGGAGTACGGGCCTTCTCAATCAGGCCTTGATCGGCCACCTCACCGGTGACCACATCGGTGGCCAGCACATCACGACGGGCCAAGACGATGGCGCCGATCATGGCCATCAGCAGCAGCACCGATGCCACCTCGAAGGGCAAGAGGTAATCGGTGAACAGGTGTTCACCNATGCGGGCCGTGGCNTCTTCACCCACGGCGGCAGGACCGGGCAGCGACCAGGGGGTGGTGACCACAACACGAACCAGCAACGCCAGCAGACCGGCGCAAACGCCGGCNGACACCACACGGCGCGTGGTGAGNTTGGCGATGGCCTTGAGNTCTTCCCGCTTGTTGACGAGCATGATCGCGAACAGGATCAACACGTTGATCGCGCCCACGTACACCAGGATCTGGGCCATGGCCACGAAACTGGCGTTCAGCAGCAGGTAGAGCCCTGCAACGGCGGTGAACACCCCGCCCAGCAGGAAGGCGGAATAGACGATGTTGCTGAGCAGCACCACACCCAGGGCGCCGATCACCACAACGGCGGACAGCACCAGAAAACAGATCAGCTCGGTGGTTGTCGCGATGGTCATGCGTCGCCCTCCTTGGCCTCACTGGAGGATTGTCCCTCATTCTTGGCAGAGGACTTGGCAGGAGGGGTGAGGGTCTCCAACACCTGAGACGGCAGCTGACCAGCCCGGGGNCGATCGGCAGCAACACCGTGGGGATCCATCTCGCCCGCCGGCAGATAGGCGAGTTCCCGGAGGGGAACAACGGAGGGGTCGGTGGTGACGCTGGTGGGAAGGCGTCCGAGGGCCACGTTGTCGTAGTTGAGGCTGTGGCGATCAAAAGCCGCCAGCTCGTACTCCTCCGTCATCGAGAGGCAGTTGGTGGGGCAGTACTCGACGCAGTTGCCGCAGAAAATGCAGACGCCGAAGTCGATGGAGTAGTTGCGCAGCTCCTTCTTCTTCGTGGCCTTGTTCATCACCCAATCGACCACCGGAAGATTGATCGGGCAGACCCGCACGCACACCTCACAGGCGATGCACTTGTCGAACTCGTAGTGAATCCGGCCCCGATAACGCTCGGAAGGAATGAGCTTCTCGTAGGGGTACTGCACCGTGACCGGACGGCGCTGCATGTGGTCGAAGGTGACCGAAAAGCCTTGGGCCAGATTCCGGGCTGCATCGACTGCATCCCGGGTGTAATCACCGACCTGTTTGAGGAAGCCGAACATGGTCTGAAGGGGAGAGAACGAAGCGGAGCCGGGAGCGAAGAAATCCTAGGTAGGAAAACCTAGCCGCCGAATGCAACGGGGAATGCGAGCTTGAGGGCTGCTGTCACCAGAAGGTTCACCAGGGACAGGGGCAGCAGGAACTTCCAGCCGAGATCGAGCAGCTGGTCAATGCGCACGCGGGGGGTGGTCCAGCGCAGCAGGATCGCCACGAACACCAGCAGATAGGCCTTGAGCACCGTCATCACGATGCCAACGGTGCCCGTGATCACCTGCACCACGGGGGCATCGATGGGCTGGTTCAACCAGCCGGCCAGCCACTCCACAGGAATCGGGAAGCCCCAACCACCGAGATACAGAACGCTGACCAGGACGGCCGAGAGCACCAGGTTGATGTAACCCGCCAGGTAGAAGAGGGCGAACTTCATGCCCGCGTACTCGGTCTGATAGCCGGCGACCAGCTCTTCCTCAGCTTCGGGAAGGTCGAAGGGNAGCCGCTCACACTCGGCCAGGGCACAGATCCAGAAAATCAGGAAGCCCACCGGCTGGCGCCAGATGTTCCAGCTCAAGATGCCGGCACCGGTCTGCTGACCCACGATGTCGACCGTGCTCAGCGAGTTGGTCATCATCACGATGGCCAGCACCGCCAGAGCCAGGGGAATCTCGTAGCTGATCGATTGAGCCGCGGCCCGCAGCCCACCGAGCAGCGAGTACTTGTTGTTGGAGGCATAGCCNCTCATCAGCAAGCCGATCGGCTGNATGCTGCTGAAGGCGATCCAGAGGAAGATCCCCACGCCCACATTGCTGATCAGCAGGTTCTGGCCNAANGGAATGATCAGCCANGAGATGATCACCGGCACCACCACCAGCACCGGGCCGAGGGTGAACAGCAGNCTGTCGGCCCGCGCCGGGATGATGTCTTCCTTGACGAGCAGCTTGAGGCCGTCGGCCAGGGGCTGAAGCACGCCCAGGGCACCGGCGTACTCCGGACCGATTCGCTGCTGGACAGCGGCGGAAATCTTGCGTTCCAGCCACACCGAAACCAGCACACCCACCACTGCAGCCACCAGAACCAGCAGCATCGGCAGCGGCAGCCAAAGCAGCCTCGCCACCTCCGGGGAGAAGCCAAACCCTTGCAGGGCCTGGCTAAAGCTCAATTCCAGGTCCAGTCCCGGACTCACCATGGTGTCGACGGAAGTGGGTGCAACTTAGGCGGCCGGAGCCGAGACGCGCTCCTCAATGGGCATCCAGGAGCGTGGCTGGGATCCGGAGTAGATCTGCGAAGGCCGGAAAATCCGGTTCGCCCCGAGCTGCTCCCGCCAATGGGCCAGCCAGCCGGCAACCCTGGCAATGGCGAAGACCGGCGTGAACAGATCCCTNGGAATGCCGAGCTTGCGGTACACCAGGCCCGAATAGAAATCGACGTTGGGATAGATGCCTTTGGGGCCGAGGCGGGACGCTGCTTCTGCTTCGATCGCCCGGGCCACGTCGTAGAGGTCGTCATGGCCGAAGCTGGCGAACATCTCCTCCACCAGGGCCTGCAGGATCACGGCACGGGGATCCTTCACCTTGTATTCCCGGTGGCCGAAGCCCATGATTTTGCGCTTGGCCGCGATGGCTTCATCCAAGAAAGCGCCAGCGTTCTCGGGACTGCCCACCTGCTCGAGCATGGCGAGGACATCTTCATTGGCGCCGCCGTGGAGTGGGCCCGCCAGGGTGCCGACGGCTGAAGCCACCACGGCGTAGGGGTCGGTGAGGGTGCTGGCGGTGACGCGGGCACTGAAGGTGCTGGCGTTGAGGCTGTGCTCGGCATGGAGCATCAGGCAGCGATCAAAGATGCGNGCCGCCAGGGGGTCCGGCTCACGTTCGGTGAGCATGTAGAGGAAATTGGCGGAGTAGGCCAGATCATCCCGGGGCTGGATTGGGTCCTGGCCTTTGCGGATCAGCTGAAAGGCCGCCACCATCGTGGGGATCTTGGCGATCAGCCGCACCACCGCGTCATAGATGTACTGCGGGTCGTCGATCGCCCGGCGCGAATAGAACAGCCCCAGGGAAGCGGCACTGGACTGCAGCGCGTCCATGGGATGGCCGCTGGCCGGGAAGCACTTCATCATGTCCCGCACACGGAAGCTGACCCGCCGGTGCATCTGCACCGCGTGCTCAAACTCCGCCAACTGGTCGCGGCTGGGCAGCTCTCCCCAGATCAGCAGGTAGGCCGTTTCCAGAAAACTGCTGTTGGCCGCCAGATCCTGCATCGGGTAGCCGCGATAGGTGAGCAGCCCCTTTTCGCCATCGATGTCGCAGATTGCCGACTGGGTGGCCGGCACGCCATCCAGGCCTGGACGCAGTTCGATCCCGGTCCGCGCATGGCGCAGGTCGCCTGTCTGCTGCTGGGCCACCACCTGATTGCCTCTAACAGCAACCTAAATCGTCAATCAACAGTGCTGGTCGAAGCAAAGCCTTCAACTGCCACTGGCCCGCGGAACGACGCAGCTGGATCATGCCGGCTTTCTTCAGCACCAGGGAACCCGGGGCACATGCCAGAAGACCGCAGGCCAGATCTCCAAGATCCGGCTCATGGCCGACCAAGCCAAGCCGTTGATCGAAGGCGGTCACCAGCATGTTGAGGGCGCCTCCTGGCTCGAGGCGTTCATCCACAGCGAGCTCTGGAGCAAGCCCTGCCTCCAACGCCAGTTCCGCCGTTTGCAGAGCCCGACGGTACGGACTTGAGAGCAGGCGATCCAACCGCAGCCCCCGTTGCACGAGGGCCGCCATCACCCGCTGGGTTCGCTGACGGCCAGCGGCAGTTAGGGGTCGATCCGGATGGTCCTGGCCCGCCTGGCGGGGTTCGGCGATGCCATGACGCAACAGGACCAGGTCAGCCAAGTTCGAGCCGGGCATGCAACGGAATCTCGGTACTGCCTTGCTCCTGACGATCAACGTCGATAGCCACCGCAAGGCCGCGGACCTGATCCTGAAGCGGCTGCCCCGCCATCACCTGCAACAGGGCCCATGGCCGCCATTGCCCCAACAATGCACGAGCCGGCTCATCCGCCAGCAGGAGAGCCTGCGCAGGTTGGGCGGAGGCTGTGAGCTCCTGCCACTGGTTCAAGCGGGGCTGGAGAGCACGCCCGTTCTGGCGCTGCGCCAACGCCATCAAAGACTCGCCCCACCAGTTCAACGCAGACGAGCGAACCTGAGCCACGGCCAATTGAGCATCCACCCCCGGCTGGCGTCCCCGCTGGCGCACGAGCCGCGTCCACACGCTCAACACCTCGCCATCGCCCTCAAGCTCAGAACGCGTCAGGCCCTGCTCCTGCAGACGCGCATCCACCGCATCCCTGGCGGGGCTTTGCGAGCGAGTGGCCAACAGCCAGCCCTCTGGTTCGTCCTGCCAAAGCAGAGGGCCGTCATCGGCCCCCACAACAGCCTCTGCCGCCGGCTGGTCCGCCAGGTGCTTCTCCAGCACCGGACCAAACCATTGGGCCAGCGGATGGCTTTCGCTGGGATCCAACAGACGGGCTGGACTCTGCAGCTGAGCCAGCCAACGGGCATGGCCTCCGGCCGATGCCGTCAGATCCGTGAGTCCAGCCCAGGGGTCAGTGCCAAGNGCTTGCCGAAACCCGAGTCGCCCATCCACCGCCAGGGTTGAGCCCTCCGGTCGAAGTGATGCCACGAGTCCGCTCAGATCGTCCCGTTGAGCCACCAGCTCGGGCACCTGCAACCAATGCTCAAGGGCATGGGGAGATGCCGTCAGCAGAGCCACGCCTTCGCCGAGCTCAGCCACCTGACGCTGCAGGCGTTGATCCCCCAACTGATGCTGATCCGGGAGCTGGGAGACATCGAGGGCCTGCTCAAGCACCCCCCGGCCTGAGGCCACAAGGAGCAGGTCATCGTCAATCAATGCTGTGGCCAGGGGTTGGGGGTCATGCCCCACCAACGCCCCCTGGCCGCTGATCACACCGATTCCGCGGTAACTGCTGATCTGCAGGTCGGTGCCCGCCAGGCTGCGGGTCTGCCAGAACCGTTGCAGAAAGCGCCGGGCGCCGTCGTCATCCCGACTGGTCAAAGCCAACACCCAACCGGCGTTGGAATCCCCATCGGTGAGGGTGAGACTGACCTCCTCNCCAAGCCAGGGCTCCAGCTCAAGACCGAACTGGAGGCCCGCCAAGGCAAAGACGCCTTCGCGCCACTGCCGGGCGCCATCACGGGCATCGCGGCGTTGGGAGGCAGGGGCAACGGCCTGGGCATAGGCCGGCAACCGTCCTGGATCGGCCAACCAATGGAGGGACANGTCAGCATCCCGGGGCACAAACCGGGCCGCCCGAGGCAGATGCAACGGCTGCTCTGCCAGCTGCAGGGGGCTCTGGCGGTTCATGGTCCAGAGCAGGCCAGCGGCCAGCAAAATCAGCGACAACAGCACAGCGCCGGCAGCGCTGAGGAAGGGGCGGGCCTTCATGGGCCGGCGGTCTCGGGTCGCCTCATCTTTGTCCATCACCGCAGAATGGCGCCATGGGCCAATCCCAACAACCACAACCAATCCAAGCCTCTGAACTGCAGCAATGGCTGCAAAGCGAGCGACCNTCACCGCANCTGGTGGANGTGCGCGAGGAGGCTGAGCTNGCGATCGCTGCCTTCCCCGGTGCGGTGCTGCACCGCCCNCTGAGCCAATCCAATGCATGGCTTGGAACACTGCAGGCCGACCTCAACCCCGATCAACCCGTCGTGGTGGTCTGCCATGCCGGCGTGCGCAGCTACCACTTCGGCCTGTGGCTGCTGGACCAACCCTGGGGCCTTGAGGTGTGGAACCTTGAGGGAGGCATTGATGCCTGGAGCCTTCAGGTGGATCCCAGCGTTCCCCGCTACTGATGAGCAAGCCCCTGTCCCTTCGGCAAGAACAGGTGCTTCAGGCGACGGTGCACCACTACGTCGACACGATGGAGCCGGTGGGCAGCCGCACCCTGGTGCAACGCTTCGGCATTCCCGCCAGCTCCGCCACCGTTCGCTCCGCCATGGGGGCGCTTGAGCGCCGAGGACTGCTGCATCAACCGCACACCTCCGCCGGACGCGTTCCCAGTCCGATGGGATACCGGCACTACGTGGACGCGTTGCTGCCGGAACCCGGCATCGCCGTTCAACACCTGGAACGGGAGCTCACCGGCCTCAGTCTTCGTTGGGCCGGTTTGGACGACCTGCTGATGCATCTGGCCCGGCGGCTGACGGATTTCACCGGTCTGATGAGCCTGATCACCCAACCGCAGCAGGAGAACCAGCAACTGGAGACGATCCGTCTGGTGCCCAGCGGTGATCGACTGCTGGTGATGCTGGTGGAAGCCAATGGCCGCGCCAGCCACCTCAACCTGCGTCTGCCCCACGGAGCTGAAGCCGAACTCACCGCGATGGAACGCTGGGCGTCGGCCCAGCTCGAGCAGGGCGACCTGAACTGGGACGCACTGCCCAGGCAGCTGCAACGCAGCGGCGCTGTGCTGCGCAACGCNCTTGAGCAGCCCACCCCCGCCAACTCCACACAGGTGGTGGTGCATGGCCTTTCNAGGCTGGTGAGCGAACCGGAATTTGAAAGCACCTCCAGCCTTCGGCCGCTGCTGGAACTGATCGATGACCAACCCGCCACCTTGATCAGCCGCGGTGAATCCGCACGGGTGTGGATCGGCGAGGAACATCCGCAGCCAGCCCTGGAGGCCTGTGCCGTGGTTCAGGCGCCCTACCGCTGCAACGAGGGGCTCGGCCATGTGGCNCTGGTGGGGCCGATGCGGATGGCCTANGCCACGGCACGNGCCGCCGTGCAGCGGGTGGCNCGCCACCTGGANTTGCTGCTGGCCTGAGGATCNGCTCCTTAGAGCTGATCCCCCAGCTTCTCCGCCACGGTGTTGACGTCCTTGTCGCCGCGGCCGGAGCAGTTGATCACCACTTCCGTGCCATCGGCCAGGGTGGGGCAAAGCTGCTCAAGCCAGGCGAAGGCGTGGGCGGTTTCCAGGGCCGGAATGATGCCCTCAAGCTCACTCACCAGGCGCAGGGCATCGAGGGCCTGTTGGTCGGTGACTGCGGCGTACTCGGCACGTCCGATCTCCCGGAGATAGCTGTGCTCCGGCCCCACTCCGGGGTAATCGAGACCTGCACTGATGGAGTGNGCCTCCATCACCTGACCGTCGCCGTCCTGCAGCAGCAGGCTCATGGCGCCGTGCAGCACACCGGCACGACCCTCGGTGATCGTNGCGGCGTGGCGACCGNTGGCCACACCATCACCGGCGGCCTCAACACCGATCAGCCGCACAGACGTGTCCTGCACAAAGGGATGGAACAGGCCCATGGCATTGGAGCCACCGCCAACGCAGGCCATCAGCACGTCGGGCAGCCGGCCGAAGGCTTCCTGACACTGCTGCTTGGACTCCTCACCGATCACGGCATGGAAATCCCGCACCAACATCGGATAGGGGTGCGGACCAGCGACGGATCCAAGGATGTAGTGGGTGGTCTCGACGTTGGTCACCCAGTCGCGGATCGCNTCACTGGTGGCGTCCTTGAGGGTGGCGGTGCCGGCCGTCACCGGTTGCACCGTGGCGCCCAGCAGGCGCATGCGGAACACATTGAGGGCCTGACGGCGCATGTCTTCCGCACCCATGTAGATCACGCACTCCAGACCGAAGCGGGCACAGACCGTGGCCGTGGCGACGCCGTGCTGGCCCGCACCGGTCTCGGCAATGATCCGCTTCTTGCCCATGCGCAGGGCCAGCAGGGCCTGCCCCAGGGCGTTGTTGATCTTGTGGGCACCGGTGTGGTTCANGTCTTCACGCTTGAGCCAGATGCGGGGGCCACCGTCGGCGCGGCGGTAGTGGGCGGTGAGACGCTCGGCCTCATACAACGGTGTCGCCCGCCCGACGTAGTTCTTGAGCAGACGGTTGAGCTCGGCGGTGAAAGCGGGATCGTTCCAGGCCTGGGCCGCTGCCTGCTCTAGTTCCGCCAAGGCCGGCATCAGGGTCTCGGGCACGTACTGGCCACCGAATCGTCCAAAGCGGCCATGGGCGCCGGGGCGCACCGCTGGCTGCAGGCTGGAGGGATCCGGAGTGCTGGCGTTGGGCAGGGTGCTGGTCACGGATCCACGGCGGAGCGTCGGCTCAGCGTAAGCAGGCGGTCACGCCATGGGGCGGCGCATCGGCGCTCATCGACAATGCAATCCGGTTGCGACGGGTGGATGCCGAAGGGAGGCTGGCAAGAATTCAGCAGTGCCGAGAGCCTGCAGCGACCGAGCGGCCCTGCGGCGGAGCCCACAGCCAAGGCGCAGCAAATGGTGCGGGTGCAGCCCACCCGTGGTGGCAAAGGTGGCAAAACCGTGACGGTGATCCGGGGCCTGGAGCTGGATGCTGCGGGCTTCAAGGTGCTGCTGAAGAAGCTCAAAACACGCATCGGCAGTGGCGGGACCGCCAAGGACGGCGTGATCGAACTGCAAGGAGATCAGGTGGATCTGGCGCTCGAGCTGCTCAGCAAGGAGGGATACCGGCCGAAACGGGCTGGGGGCTAAGGGAGAATGGCCGCCACTTCATGCCGTGGCCATGACCGCCAGCCCCACCTACGGAGAGCTCACCAACAAAGGTGCGTCCACCAACATCGCCTGGCATGAGGCCTCCGTGGGCCGCGACGAGCGCTCGAAGCAGCGTGGGCACCGCAGCGCCATTCTTTGGTTCACCGGACTCTCCGGCTCCGGCAAGAGCACCCTGGCCAATGCCGTCAATGCAGCCCTGTTCGAGCGGGGACTCGCCACCTATGTGCTGGATGGCGACAACATCCGCCACGGCCTCTGCAAAGACCTGGGCTTCTCCGATGCCGACCGTGAGGAGAACATCCGCCGCATCGGTGAAGTGGCCAAGCTGTTCCTGGATGCGGGCGTGATCGTGCTGACCGCCTTTGTGTCGCCCTTCCGTGCTGACCGGGACAAGGCCCGCGGCCTGGTGGAGGACGGCGACTTCCTCGAGGTGTTCTGCGCCGCTGATCTCGAGGTCTGCGAATCCCGCGANCCCAANGGCCTCTACGNCAANGCACGGGCGGGGCAGATCAAGGAATTCACCGGCATCTCCAGCCCCTANGAAGCACCGGAAACGCCCGAACTNAANATCGACACCGGCAAGCAGGATCTGGCCGACTCCGTNGAGCTGGTGATCAAAGCGCTCCAGGAGCGTGGGGTGATTCCGGCGGCCTGAGTTCGCCGTCGCCAGCCCTGGCGGCATCCGCCAGGGTTTTGATGCAACTGGCCACCGGCACCGCCAACAGCAGTCCNAGCAGATCCCCCACGCCATANAGCGCNCCCACCCGGGCGCCNATGGGCAAGGCGATCAGCAACCAGGCCGGTTGCAANCCNACGATGCTGCCCATCAGCCGCGGTTGGATCACCTGATCCACGATCTGACCGACCACAATCGCCGCGGCAAGCAACTCAAGGCCTGTGCGGGGGTCCTGAACCGCCAGCACCGCACTCACCGAGACGATCGACACGGCACTGGCATAGGGCACCAGGGTGGTGAAGCCGATCAGCACGGCGAACAAGACGCCGTAGGGAATGTTCAGGGCGGTGAACACCAGAAGCTGACCACCACTGAGGATCAGCGCCAACACCACCTGACCGGCGAAATAGCCCCGAAAGGTGCGCTCGAGGGTCGTCTGCACCAGATCCCGCCAACGGTCGGGCAGCCAGCGGGCCAGACCATCGACGATCGGATCCGCCCCAAGCAGCAGGAAGACCGCCAGCACCAGCACGATCACCACATTGATCGTGGTGCCCACCGTGGCCCCCAGCAGGCCCAACAGGCGTTGGCTCAACTGCGTCGCCAGACGGCTGAACTGGGCCACCAGATCACTGCTGAGGTCCGCGAAATCAGCCGGCAGGCCATGGTCCAGCGCCCAGAGCTGACCCCGATCGATCCACTGCTCCGCCGCCGTGAGCAGAGACGGCGAGGCACTGAGCAATTGGCTGAGCTGTTCGATCAAGAGCGGCACCANGGCCACAGCGGCCCAGACCAGAAGCCCCAGGGTCACCAGGACCACGCTGACGATGGCCCAGGCGCGGGGAAGACCCCGTTGCGCGAGCCAGCGGCAGGGCAGGTCCAACAAAAAGGCGATCAAAGCCGCGGTGAGGAACAGCCCGGGGAATGGGGCGAACTGCACCAGCAAACGCTTCAGCACAAAGGCGTTCAAGCCCAGCACTGGCAGCAGAAGACCAAGCCGCAACCAGGCCGGCCAGGGCGTCATCGAGGCGATGACGCGAATCGATCAGTGCTGCTCAAGGGCGGCCGGCTTGGAGGCGGAACTGACGTAATGGCACCAGAAACTGAGCCAGGCGGCAATCCCGAGGAACTTGAAACCCTCCTCAAAGATCTGCACCGTCTCGTAGGAATTCGGCCACAGCCCTTGGAGGGCATCGGTCAGAACCGACAGACCCAACAGCACCACGGAAACCAGAAAGGTGTCGCCACCGAAGCGCCGCAGGGGGCCACGGAAGCGGAACAACAGCAGTCCGGTGAAGAAGGCGTAGGTGATGTAGAGGAACGCCTCACCGAGGTAGCGGTCATGCACCAGAAACATGTCGTCGAGGCAGAGCCAGAGTGAGAAACCACCCCCACAGAAGGCGAATTGACGGTTCAGAACGGAGCCTTGGATCTGCCGGGTGGANGCNGCAAACAAGGCAATNGCCGCCGCCGCCATCCAGAGCAGNTAGCCCACGCTGGANAGGAAACCTTCTCCCAAAGGCGCCTTGCAGGACTGGGCCAAGTCCTTCAGCACCAGTCTTGGCGCTGATGCCCTCAGCACCACTCCAGACCAGGGCAACCGCATAGACGATGGCCGCCGGCACCACCGCCCAAAGCAGCGTGGATCGCAGGGTGGAACGAACGGGAACACTCATGAAGTCATCTGGGAGAGGTAATCCGTGCTGCCCAGATCAACCAGGCGCGCATCCTTGGCGACCACAGCATCGTGNAGGCTGCTNCGGTAGGCCTCAAGTTTCTGGGCCAAGCCAGCATCGGCCACCGAAAGGATCTGCGCCGCCAGCAAGCCGGCATTGAGGCCTCCACCGATGGCGACGGTGGCCACCGGAATCCCCCCCGGCATCTGCACGATCGAGTGGAGGGAATCGACCCCGGACAGCGCCCGGCTTTTCACCGGCACGCCGATCACGGGCAGCGTGGTGAGGGCAGCCACCATGCCGGGGAGATGGGCCGCCCCGCCAGCGCCGGCAACGATCACCCCAAACCCCTGATCCCGGGCCGCTTGAGCGAAGTTCACCATCTCCAAGGGGGTGCGATGGGCCGAGAGCACCCGAACCTCCACCTCCACCCCCAACTCGCGCAGGATGGCGGCGGCGGGTTCCATGGTGGGCAGGTCAGAGTCACTGCCCATCACAACGGCAACACGGGGGAGCACTGGCGGCACAACGCAGAGGGGCAAGACTGCCATCGTCTCCCCCCATGGCTGCAGAAGCCAGTGTTGCGTTGATGCACCGGATCACCAACGTTCGACTGCCGGGTCCCCTGCCNGGGGACGGAGACCAGCGCTATGCCATCGACCTNGACGAGCAGGGGCTGATCTGCCGCATCGAGGCGATGGGCAGCGTGGCTCAACAATTGGCGCAANAAGAGGCTCAANAAACTGATGCGGACTGGAACGGCGACTGGCTCAGCCCCCGAGGTGTTGACCTGCAGATCAACGGCGGNTNGGGACTGGCCTTCCCGGAACTGANCGAGNGCGGATCTGCCCCGNNTGGAGNANCTCCTCGANCTGTTGTGGCGCGATGGGGTCGAAGCGATCGCCCCGACCCTGGTGACCTGCGGCATCGCGCCGCTGCGCCAGGCCCTGGCCGTGCTGCGGCAGGCGCGGGACCTGCACCGACCAGGCCGTTGCCGGCTGCTAGGGGCCCATCTGGAGGGTCCCTTTCTGGCCGAAGCCCGCCGCGGTGCCCATCCCCGTGAACACCTGGCCAGCCCCAGCCTGGAGGCTCTCGAGGAACGGATTGGTGGGTTCGAAACGGAGATTGCCCTGGTCACCCTGGCCCCCGAACTGGAGGGAGCCGCTGCGGTGATCGGGCGACTGCGGGAGCTGGGCATCAGCGTGGCCCTGGGCCACAGCGCCGCCACGGCCGAACAGGCCAGCACCGGNTTCGATCAGGGGGTGGCNATGCTCACCCACNCCTTCAATGCCATGCCGGGCTTGCACCACCGGGCACCGGGCCCNCTNGGGGAAGCCTGCAGGCGCGGAGGGGTNGCCCTGGGGCTGATCGCCGATGGCGTGCACGTGCACCCCACGATGGCGGTGCTGTTGCAACGGCTGGCAGCGGAGCAGACGGTGCTGGTGAGCGATGCGCTGGCCCCCTACGGCCTGGCCGACGGAGAGCACCGCTGGGACGAGCGGGTGCTGCTGGTGGAGAACGGCACCTGTCGTCTCGAAGACGGCACCCTGGCGGGGGTGACNCTGCCGCAACTGGAGGGGGTGAAACGGCTGGCCCGCTGGAGTGACGCCCCCAGTGCTGCGATCTGGAGCGCCACGGTGGCGCCGCGGCGGGTGATTGGCGATGCAACGGGGTGCATGGATGCCTTGATGGGACGGCCACTGACGCAACTGCTGCGCTGGCACCAGAAGGAGGGTGAGCTGCACTGGGCCTGCGCTGCTTAGGATCCCGCCGACGCAAACCCTTCCGCCATGGCCCCCGATCAGCTGCTGGAGCAGAAACAGGCCGAGAANAAGGAGGTGAAGGGCTACTTCGAAACCACGGGTTTCGACCGCTGGAACCGCATCTACAGCGACAGCGATGACGTGAACAAGGTGCAGCGCAACATCCGCATCGGTCACCAGAAGACCGTGGATGAAGTGCTGGCCTGGATCAAGGAGAGCGATGAACTCAGCGACGTGAGTTTCTGTGATGCGGGCTGCGGCGTGGGCAGTCTCAGCCTTCCTTTGGCAGCGATGGGTGCCGGCTCGATCAGCGCCAGCGACATTTCCGAAGCCATGGCCCAGGAAGCGGAGCGCCGGGCCCGCGAAGCCGGCCTCGACATGGCCAAGCTGAACTTCTTCGCCAGCGACCTGGAAAGCCTGAGCGGCTCCTTCCACACGGTGTGCTGCCTGGATGTGTTCATNCACTACCCCCAGCAACCGGCCGAGGAGATGGTGAAGCACCTCTGCNGCCTCACCGAAGAGCGNCTGATCGTGAGCTTTGCTCCNTACACCCCGCTGCTGGCGCTGTTGAAGGGCATCGGCCAGCTGTTCCCCGGCCCCAGCAAAACCACCCGGGCCTACACCCTCAAGGAAGACGGCATCGTGAAAGCAGCGGAAGCCTGCGGCTTCAAGCTGGTGCGCCGCAGCCTGAACAAGGCCCCCTTCTACTTCTCGCGNTTGATCGANTTCCGCAAGGCCTGATCTCCCTCACNTGGGGGATCCACCTGGAGNTTGATCTCCCTCAAGTGAGGGAGACCCGAAAGCCGCCAGGCATGCAGCCGNTAGCCCCCATCACCGGGNGTTGCGGTGGCTGAAATCTNGCGATNCATCAGATANAGCGGATCCCCNAGCAGCGGACTGCCCAGNTGCGCCAGATGAATGCGGATCTGATGCGGCCGGCCGGTGGTGATCGTCACCTGCANNCGATCGCCCTCNGCCNTGCGCTCCAACAGCTCCAGCTCGGAGTGNGCTGAGAGCCGTTTGCGGATCGGCGCATCGNCGAACGGTTCCGGNCCCCAGATCCAGCCCAANAGCGGATGCGGCCGTTCNACCACNTCACTGCTCANCGTCAAACACTGCCCCAACTCCAACCCNGGCACCCGCNGGCTCCAGGCCTGATACACCTTGCGGCAACCGCCGTCGGGCCGGAACTGCTTCGACCAGAGGGCNCGGGTCTGCGGCGTGCGGGCACACACCTGCAAACCGGAGGTGAAGCGCCCCAGGCGGTGCACCGGCCGGGCACCGGTGGGTTCAAGCAAGGCCGTGAGCGTGTGGCGCAGGAAGCCACCACCGGGCATCACCGGCAAACCGGAAGGCTTGTTGATCACCAACAGGTCGCCGTCGTCGTGGATCGTCTCCCATTGATCGGGGATCGCCTGCTCCAACCAGGGCGGACGCCGCCAACAGAGGGTCTCACCGCCCTGCAACGCTCGATCACCGGTCAGCAGCGCTTCGTTCCAATCCAGCTCACCGGCGGCGATCCGCTGCTGCCACAACACAGCATCAGAGTGGCGGTAGCGATCCGCCAGCCATTCGCTCACCAAGNTGCCGGCAGCNGNCCGCGGCACCCGGTCGCGGTAGGTCCAACCGTTGTTGAACGCCGCCTCGCGCCAACCAGCCTTCAAGTCACCAGACGGTGCTCCAGGGCATAGCGCACCAATTCCGTGCGGCTGGAGGTGCCCGTCTTGTTGAACAACCGGCTCACGTACTTCTCCACGTTGCGGATCGACGTCTCCAGCTGCCGGGCAATCTCCTTGTTCATCAATCCTTCCGCCACCAGCTGCAGCACACTCGCCTCCCGCGGCGTGAAGCTGTGCACCACCGGCTCGGTGGAGGGCAACGCTTCGGCCTGGGCCAGCAGCGAACGGATCTCGGTGATCTGCTTGGCCATCTGGCCCATATCGGTATCCGCAAAGCGCGCTGCCTCCTGCAGCAGCCGTTGCTGGCGCTGGGCCACGTTGCGCACCCGCGCCACCAGCTCATCGGGATCGAACGGCTTGGGGATGTAGTCATCCACCCCGGCCAGATAGCCCTGGGTGCGGTCCGCCGTCATGCCCTTGGCGGTGAGGAAAATCACCGGGGTGCCNCCAAGCCGTTCATCGGCGCGCAACTTCTGCAGCAGGCCATAGCCATCAAGCCGCGGCATCATCACGTCGCTGATCACCACATCCGGCAGCATCTGCTGCGCCTTGGCGAAGCCTTCCTCCCCGTCCACCGCGGTGGTCACCTCAAAGCCTTCGTCTTCCAGATAGGCCTGCACCGCCGTGCGCAGACCGGGCTCGTCGTCCACCAGCAACAGACGCGGGGCGGGCGCCGCGGCCTCTNCGGATTCAGCGGTGGGGGTGGGCGCGTCGCTCATGGCTGGAATCGCTCTGGCCGCAATGTATGGAGAGCACGCTCAACGGGCCAGTGCGGGTAACTGCTCCTGCTGTTCGGGAATCAGGGTGGAAAAGCCCAGATCCAGAGCCTTCTGACGCAACGTGGCAGGGTCGGTTCCCGCCACCTCCGGCACGCAGGCTGCCCACCACACCAGGTGATCCTCGCGATTCACGTCCGTGATCGGACCGCCAGGGTTGAGGGTGCGCACGTAAACCGTCGACGGCGTGCGTTTCACCCGCAAGGGCTTCTCTGGGGAGCAATTGACGCTCTCCACNTAGACGTTGAGATCCGACGCCGACTCCTCCCACAGGCTGATAGCTGCGGGTGTCGGGATTGGACGAGGCTGGTTTCACCGCATAGATGCCGATCGACAGGGTGCCGACGGGAGCAGGGCGTTCGATCAGCACCTTGAGATCGGCTGGCCGCGATTGCCGCATCTGCTCCAGCACCTGCTCACGNTCGAAGCCACTGGCGGGTTGCAGGCACACCAGCCCGCCCAGGCCCAGCAGAGCCATTGGCAATCGCAGACCCATGCCAGTGCCGTTCGCAATGCAGCACCATGATCGCAACATCTGCCTGCATCGTCCTGAGCGGCTCGGCTCTCGCCTTTGATTTCCAGGCCACCACCCCCTGTGCGGCTGAGGTGGTGGAGGCGATGGCGCCCTTCTGGAGTNCGGACTGGGGCAATCCCTCCAGCCGCCAGCATCGGCTCGGCCTCAGCGCCTCTGCCGCGGTGAANNTGGCGCGGCGCCAGCTNNCNGAAGCGGTGGGAGTGAGCCCGGAACGNCTGGTGTTCACCAGCGGTGCCACNGAAGCCAACAACCTGGCGCTGCTGGGCCATGCCCGCGCCCTNGGGAGCGGCCATCTGATCAGCGTGGCCACCGAACACCACGCCGTGCTCGATCCGCTCCAGCAACTGCAACGGGAAGGNTTCAGCGTCACCCTGCTGACCCCAGGCCCCGATGGACTGATCAGCCCNGAGCAGCTGGAGGCGGCGATCACCCCCGAAACGCGGCTGGTGAGCGTGATGGCGGCCAACAACGAAATCGGCGTGCTCCAGCCGCTCGAGCAACTGGGAACGATTTGCCGCCGCCATGGCATCACCCTGCACAGCGATGGAGCCCAGGCCTTCGGGACGCTGCCGCTGAACCCTGATGCCCTGGGGGTTGACCTGCTCAGCCTCAGTGCCCACAAGCTCTACGGGCCCAAGGGCATTGGCGCCCTGGTGCTGCGGGAGGGCATCGCCATCGAACCGCTGCAGTGGGGGGGCGGCCAGGAAGCCGGGCTCCGGGCCGGCACCCTGCCCACCGCCTTGATCGTGGGCTTTGCCGCCGCCGCCCGCCTTGCGCTGCAGGAACAGGAGCAGCGCAACAGCCATCTTCAGCACCTGCGCGATCAGCTGTGGGAGGGCCTGCAGCAGCGCCTCCCCGGCGTGCTGCTCAATGGGGCCCTGCAGCCGCGCCTGCCCCACAACCTCAACATCAGCCTTCCCGGGGTGAACGGCAGCCGCCTGCACCGGGCCCTGCGCCCGCACCTGGCCTGCAGCAGTGGCTCCGCCTGCAGCAACGGCGCGCCGTCCCACGTGCTCCAGGCGATCGGTCGCTCGCGGGCTGAAGCCGAAGCCTCCCTGCGGCTCAGCCTGGGGCGAAAGACCACAGCCGGCGACGTGGATCAGGCCATCACAGCGATCACCGACGCCGCANCTGCCGCCGGGTTCCTCAGCGGTCGCTAAACAGGGGCCANACGCTGGGCNACACGCCATTTGGCACTGCGGCTGCGGGGGTTGGCCTCCTCCTCCTGCTCGGTGGCCACCACCGGCTTGCGGGTGATCCGTTGCAAGCGCTCATCGCGCAGGAAGGCGGTCTTGACGCGGCGGTCTTCCAGGGAATGGAAGCTGATGATTCCCAGAAGCCCCTCGGGCTCGAGCCAGTCGGGGGCCTGCTGCAGCAGGCGATCGAGCACCCCCAGCTCATCGTTCACCGCAATCCGCAGGGCCTGGAAGGTGCGGGTGGCGGGGTGAATCCGCCCCCGCCGCGCCTTGGGGGGATAACAACCGGCCACGGCGTAGGCCAAGGCCGCGGTGCCCTCATAGGAGCCCTTGTCCTTGAGGTCCGCTTTGATCCGCCGGGCGATACGACGGGAGAGCCGCTCCTCCCCGTAGCCATAGATCAGATCCGCAAGCTCGTTCTCCTCCAGGCGATCGATCAGCTCAGCCGCAGTCTCCCCCTCACCGCCGGCATTCATCCGCATGTCCAAGGGACCATCCAGGCGAAAACTGAAGCCCCGCTCCGCCACATCCAGCTGCGGGCTGCTCACCCCCAGATCCGCCAGCACCATCACGGCGGGCTCGGGCGGCACATAGTCGGCAAAGTTGGTGGCCACGATCGAGACGCGATCACCGAAGGGGGCCAGACGCTCCGCCGCCGCGGCCCGGGCCGTGGCGTCCTGGTCCAGTCCGATCAGGCGCAGGCCGGGATGCTGTTCCAGCAACAGGGCGCTGTGGCCGCCGCCCCCAAGGGTGGCGTCGATCAACAGGCCATCCGGACGGGGGATCTGCCGGGCCGCATCCAGCACCGCATCGGCCAGCACGGGCACATGGCTGAAGGGGGGCACAAGCCACAGGCGAAGACTCCTTAAGATCTACTCATCGATCGGACCACCGCTCCCATGACGCAGCTGGAAACGCGCACGGAGCCCATGGTGGTGAACTTCGGGCCCCACCACCCCTCCATGCACGGGGTG
>FUFK010066905.1_pt1 | contig 49226 bp, 44 predicted proteins | sample 1021851 | NCBI WGS metagenome assembly FUFK01 (sample SAMEA51879418, study PRJEB19060) | metagenome | reverse complement strand
ATGCTTATCCTGCCATTTTGGCGATGACAAAAAAATTGTTACCCATAGAATCATGGGTGCTGGACATCCACGACTGGATTTTGAACTGGATACATTTACCGCAACTCAACCGGCTCATTATGAAATAGATAAAGATTACTACGAGAGAAAAATAGTATCTAACGGAATGCAGACCTGGGCAATTGGTCAAGCATTGGCCCTTGAGAAACGTTTTGAGGCGTTGTTAAAAATGGGGGAGACCGGCGGAATTTTTCCTGAGTTAGTATTATTTGACTGCCAAGCTTGCCATCATTCTTTGTTGACGCAAAAATGGCAACCGCGCCCTGGGACNGGACTGGGTCCAGGCGTGGTAAGGTTTGATGACTCGAACCTACTCATGCTGCAGATCATTTTGGAAAGCATNGACGCTACTAGAGGTNAAGCNCTGCANCGGAAAACCATAGAATTNCACAAAGCNAGCACAANAAATTCAAANGANTTCTACAAGNTNGCGCAATCTTTACGNGATGAAGCCAAGGAACTTGTGNCGNTNTTTTCNAACTATAAATTNGGTAAGAAAGACGTNGAAAATTTGCTTCGTAAGTTGATAAAAAGNACAAANGAAGCNGAATTTTTCGACTACGTAGGCGCTGAGCAGGCAATAATGGGAATAACATCTGTTCTGGCAGCAGCCGATAAAATGGGTTTGAAAAAGTCGACAAAGCAAATCCAATCCTCTTTGGACACAGCTTATCAGGCATTGGAAAATTATGATGCCTGGGATTATGCAAAATTCAAAAGTGCTGTTGAGAAAATTAACTTCAATTAGAGGGGCGAGTTTTATTTGCGGGATCTTTCTCAAAAGTGAGTGAAAAAGGACCCTCACCAAAACAACAGTGCTTTACGCTCAAAATGTAATCTCCAGGGGGAAGTTTTTGACGGATAGCGAAATTATAGTTTCCTCCGCTATCATCATCGGACAAAATAATTTTCCCTTTTTTTGTTAATATAGCGCCGGCTACATCAGTGGGGCCGTGTGATTTTAGGTGCACAGTGGAAGATGAAGTCAAAGAAAATTTAAATCGTTTCTCTTCTGAGTTATCTATTTTGTAATGCTTCTCCCTTGCTAGGGGAAGCCATGTTACCTCTTTAGAACCCCGGTTCTTTGTGTTTTTTTGTGACGTTCTTTCCTCAATGCTGCCAATCACATTTACTACNGCAACGNTTGATGGGCGAAATTTTGTTTTTNAAGAGAATCCAAAAACGGAATTCAATCCAGGCTNAGCATCACTGGATGCCATTACTTTTACCGAAGTACCATTCGCTGTTGTTTTATACTTCCTCACAATTAGACCATTGCCTCCTACAGCTATGTCTGACTTTGGAAGTTGGAGCTCTAATACTTTTCCTGCGTTAAGAGTTGGAGGGATTTTGGTGGATTGGATAAGTTTTTTAAGCTGTGCGTTTATCGGAGCAAAATATTCTTTTGTCGTTCTAGGTACAACCGATAAACGAGGTCGCGACAAAACATTACTTTGATCTAATAGATTGAATAAAAAGAATGTAAGTGCTTTGTCTGCGGATACGTGCCACACGTTATTTTCACCAGAGATCGTTATTAAAAATGAGTCATCCTTATNTCTAAAGTAGATAGTNTTTTGAAGAGCTTCACCACCAAGGCCTCNATAAAAATCATANATTGTNAGTGCTGCTTTGGCCCAATTTTTGTCTGTCTGATTATANAAAGNCCCATCGACTGAGCCTGCAATATCTTTAATTGGATCATAGAACAAGNTNGTGCCGGTACCTGTTTTATTCCCAATAGCTTTTACGGTTTCGTCCAATTTTTTAAGTGACGTATTAAAATCCAAGTTTTTGTCTGTGGCATGACTAAATGCCCCGAATAATATGTAAATGCAAATAGGTATCAGCGTCAGAACATAGCTACCGCGGAAAAACATACGTTGTATTACTTTAGTGACTTTGGCCATTTTATCTAATTTACTTCGCGTAAATCGAATAAACTTTGATATTTTTTGAGGATCCTATCGGTGCTTGTTTTAAGTTCGCTTTGCCGTTTAATGATTTTGGGTGTGATAATGATAAGCAANTCTGTCCGCTGGCTAGAGTCCCCTTTGACGCCAAAAAGAAAGCCAAATCCAGGTATGTTATGTAGTAATGGGATCCCTGAACTGCTGTCATTGGATACCTCGCGAATGAGGCCCGCTAATACAACAGAGGTTCCACTTGGCAGGCTGGCATCGCTTGTCACTTGTCTTTGCTGAATTGTAGGTGAATCGATGTTTGAACTACTAGTCGTTATCACATCACTCACCTCTTGAGATATTTTAAGGTTAACTAAGCCACTCCTCTTAACTGTAGGTGTAACGTCAAGTGTTACGCCTGTATTTCTATATTCAATTTCATTAACAATCCTATCATTATCCGCCGCCGTGGTTGCAGAGGACCGCTTGACTATTGGAACCTGATCTCCCACGTGTAGCCGGGCTGTCCCGCCATCCATTACGAGTAATTGTGGCGATGAAACAACCCGTACGTCTGTCAGTTCGGATAATGCATCTATAATCANCTTNGTGCTATTTGGACCGCCTACCGATGCACTAAATCCAGGCAAATTGGGTGATATAGCGCTTCCCGNTCTAGTGAATATCGATTGAAATTCACCGGCTTCGATCAAATACTTTAAACCATACCTCAGATTGTTTTTTAGCGTTACTTCCAGAACAGTGCCTTCAATGAGAACCTGAGATGGCATCATGTCTAGCTTATTCAGGACNTCTGANATTAGTTCATACTCTTTGCCCGTGGCCCATATCAGTATTGAATTACTTCTTTTGTCAGAATTAAATCTTGGGCTGGGGCTAATCAAATCATTTTCAATGCGTGGGGCGGCTTCTGAATTTTGATTACTATTTCTTTCAATAGGGTTTGGGCTATTAGGATTTGTCGCAAATACGCCTTGAAGGGTTTTTACCAAATCATCAGCAAGCCCGTTATTTACGAAATACACAAAGAGACTTCTTTGGTCTGCATTAATTGTTTTATCCAACCGTTGAACCCACGTCTTTGTTCTTTTGATATAATTTTCAGTTGGTGCTATCGCAAGTATCGCATTAAGTCTATCAATGCTGGTAAAGCTTACGATGGACCCACCGTTTGGCTGGAATATTCGGTTNAGTTCCAATATCANTTCCTCAGGGGTGGAATTTTTCAGTTTGAATAGACCGATATGTTGTTTAGACATTTGATCAATATCTAACAAATTAATTGCTTTTCTAACTTTTTTTCTGTCTTCAGCTATTCCCGTGATAAGAATTACATCGTTTGCATTGCTAGGCGGTATCGACATTGTTTTGGAAATAAGAGGGGTTAGTAACTTTGCCATCTTTTTTGCAGAAATGTGTCGAAGTGGTATCGCTTCAATGCCATATCCCGCGGCACTTTTGTCCTGCCTGAATTGGGTTACGCCGCCGTTAATCAACGGAATAGGGATAATCTCTAGTACTTCGTTATTCTTCCGCAAAGACAGGTCGTTCAACTTTAATACAGACTGGAGCATGGCATACATTTGGTCCTGCCTTAGCGGACTAGCGGTTTTGAGAGTAACCCGACCCTTAAGATTAGGTGGCAAGACGTAACTTTGCTTTAAAAGATCNCCTAGGATAATCTTGAGTGCTTGGTCTATCCGTACTTCCTGTAGTTCAAGGGTAAGATGCCCCTGTTTGAACTCTTTTGGTTTAGAATTTATGACTGTATTTTCTTCTATTGGCTGAGATGGTGAAAAAACCAAAGCAGCATCTTTAGAGCTTGAATGATTTGCGCGGGCTGTATTTGCGGGCGCTTTTTTATTTTGCTCTTTCGTCGCCAATATTGTTGGCTTAGTTATAGCGCTTTTGTACTTTGGCGCCTTGTTAACTGATTGGCATGATACAATAGCCAAACAACATACAAAATAAAATATGACCCTTTTNATTCTCATTCTTTACTCTTTAATACCGGTAGCCAGCGNGTTTCCCGCTTTTTATTTCGTAAGTCCTTCACTTTATTCGTTGGTTTTTCAAGGAGATTTATTGTTTTGGNGCCATTAGACAATATAATCTCACCGAGTTCAATTTTTACCAACTGCCATCCATCAATATCGTACCCTAATTCTGCTTGTATTGTTGTTCCATTGTTTTCGAGAATAATTGCTTTCCGAGATCCATNTATGACGGTNCCNCGATATTNNTAGGTTTGGAGAAGANTAGCCTCCTTAAATTCACTCTTAATTTTAGTGGTGCTGGTTGCGGGCTGCCTGCTTTCGCTAAAGATTGGTTTTTCTAAAAAATTGGAGGGCTTTATTGATCGCGGTTTGATCTTGTTGATGGTTAGTTCCCTAGAAGGTTTTTCTGCTTCACTCTTCTTAAGGCTTAAACCATTNTGTTNCCACCAAGGGAGGACTATCAAAGATACTAACGCGATAGTAACCAAGAAAATAAACTTATATGACCCAATCATTGTGGAGCACCGTTAAGCATTGTCAGCGTGAAATTAAAGTTCAATTTTGCGAGGCCCTTATTGTTACCGGTTGGTACAATGTTAGCATTAGTCACCCTGATAAGTGGTTTATGATTTTCTAGCTCAATTAGAAACTGATAGAATTGGGGTAATGACGAATACCCTTCTATAGCTATGAATAATTGATTAAGGCTTCCTCTCTCTTTTGGGTTTAAAATCTGCATTTGTGTAAGGCTTATTAAATGTCTTGCCGATATTTCTCTTACAGTTGATTGAAACTGATTTATAGCCAGGCTAGAACTTGAGAGCTCAATCAGTTTGGATTCGCTAATTTCTTTTTTTAAAGCTGCGATGTTCGATAAGATTTGTTTGTTGCTTGCAATGATATTACGTTTTTTTGAAACCAATCGTTCGAGATTAGCTTCGGATTGCAATTGCTGTCGACGGAAGTCGTTCAACGGCCAATAGATGGCACACGCTAGAACGAGAAGTAATCCGATTAGTATTAACCACGCCTTGCCAGGGCTCATGGGCTTTACAGACAAGCTTGTCATTAGAAACGTANCCTTACAANTAAATTAAATCTNTCGATTTCCTTCTCGGGTTCTCGGGTTATCGGTGAACGCAGGCTGGGAGATTCGAACATTNCTGAACTGCCAAGGATTGCAACTACGTCTGAGGCATTAGAGGCAAAACCTTGCAGGGCAAGTTCGTTGTCTTTTAAATGAAATCGTCTTATCCAAGCCGTGTCCGGTAAAATTTTTGATACTTCATCCAAAATGGCAACNACCGTCGGTTGCTGGCGTGAAAATTCATTAATTGTTTTGACTTGTTCTTCGTATAAGTGGAAATTTTGCTTTCTTTTATGGATATCCTCGCTTAACGGTGTAATACGTTTATTCTCCGCAAGCAGCCTCCCGTATGACCAGTGTCTCTCTATAAAAGGGGACCCTATGGCCGTTACAAAAAGTGTTAATATCAGCATAGCGGCTAAGATCCGCAATCGACTTTGTTTATCTGATGCAGAGCTTTCGAGCATNAAAGTGCCGCCGTATTCTGCTAGGTTGTCAGTGTTTTGAGCAACGAAACGTTGCGGTTTTAATCCCGCTTGCGTTGCCGTTTCACAGATCGCTGTCAGTTTTTTCTTGGGCACAACGTACACTAATAGATTGACATGAGTTCCTTCTGAACCAAGCACAAAATGATCAGTTTTAACTTCGTCATAGTGGAAGGCTGTCCTGCGTTCAATTTCACTCTCTAGTAATTGTTCTATTGAATGTTCAGCAACTTTTGGGATTGAAAGATGGAAAGTGACAAAATCCTCTTTGGGTATGAGGATAAACTGATCACCTTTAAGCTTATTTAATTTAGAGGAAAAATTATTTTGATCTAGCTTACCAGACCAGATGATGCGTTTACCTCGGCATTGAAATAATTCAACAACTTCTTCTCCCAGGTTGACAAGCACAAACTCGTTTCCAAAACCCAGGGAAACGGCCAAGTTGGACTGGAGGCCAGTCCTTATGCCCTCAAACCAAGAGCGTAAATATAATTTAATGTCCGACACTATAAGAAACTACCTCAACATTTTTGGATAAGGTATAGCCTAGAAAAACGGCAAGAAGCTAGATCACTAATTTACTTTCCAATCTACGATCTTAAATGAACTTTCGGGATTCTCTAAAACTTCGATGTAAGCGTGAATAGAAAAGTAGGTTCCGGGTCCTTTAGAGTTTGATGCAGCAATCCTATAAATTCTTTGTGGAGGAAACTTATTATAACTATCTAGATTTTTTTTGATAGCTCGTTTCAAAGTAAACGAAGCAGAGGCTTTATCAATGGCATCAGATCGGCACTGCAGCGTGATTTCATTCATTAGACGTTGTTTTATTTCAGCTTGTAGACCGGGTATAGACAGAATCTGGTTCGTGCTCTGAAAACCACTAGGCATAGTTCGCGCTTTNTTTATACCTTCAATAAAGTCTGCGTNTTCGGCGGATCCTAATTCAGTTAAAAGTGCATCTAAAATTTTTAGATCGCCTTCATTAATGTCCCACCGTCCGCATGCGTTATTGACAGCCACCTCGATTTTTCGATTGCCAACTTCAACTTGATACTTGTGGTTATTTCCATAAAGTTCTGTTGGGAATTCGTTATTTACTAAATGAAATATCGCTACATGGATGGCACCCTCTGCCTCTGCCTGGCTTTGAGCTCGTTTTATAATGGTTTCAGTTGTTTCAACAGCCGTAGAACTTAAATTCAGAAAGCTGAGAGTTAAAGTTGATAGTATAACTAAGGCAACCAATGAAAACATCATGGCTATACCTTGGTCGTTTCCCAATTGCACTAATCTTCTCTCCATATTTTGACAATAATTGGATTATTTCGTCCATCCCAAAACTTGATTAATTCTGGTAGCTTCGTGTTATCGACCCATATCGCATGCCATTTTTTATTTTCTCTTGGCTTTATTTTTCCAAAATAAGAAAACTTGATTTGGGTGTTTTTAAAAGAAGCAATTTCATCTTTAAAAATACCTCGGGTAAATATTATTGATCCGTTGTTGTCCCTTTCAATGGCTCTTTTTTCTGGCCCATTTTTTCCTGGAAATAGATATTTCACAATCGTTGGTCTACCAACAAAGTAAATACCCCGATAATCCTTGTAGTCCACTTTTATTGAAAGGGCTGATGAGAGATTTTTGTTCAGTAGGTTCTCAAGTTTGTTTCTTTGGTCAACTGCTTCCAATTTATCCGAAAAATTTTTTGAGCCCTCCAATATCGAAATTGTACTGGGAATAAGCAGCACCATGGTTAGAGACAAAATTGTTAAAGAAATCAAAAGCTCAAGGAGAGTAAAACCTTGATCGCAGTCCCGTTTCATTTAAAGGCCGGTTTTCTTGAACTGCGAACTGTTTTGAACTCATAAATCGTATTGGCATTAAAAACTAGAGTTTTTAGGTCAAGCAGTTGTAAGTCTGTTTTTGATATTAATTGAGCAGTATTAGGCTGGTATCGTTCGGTTATTATAAGCTCCCAAGACCAATCAGAATTTAATTCGCCGTTNTNGGTCCCTGGTTTAAGGGGATATTCAACCCCAGCGCTACTAAAAATAGTTTTTGCTAAGTTTGCAGCGATAGTGGCATCTTCCGCTCTTTTGACCTGTGCAGCGCTGTTGCGCCCGATTTGCAATAACGCCAGCAGAATCATAGCTATAATTGTAAGCCCTACCAAGCTCTCCAGCAGTGAAAAGCCATGATCTTTTTTCATTGCAGAATGATGTCGGAGTTCTCTGAGGATCCCCCGGGAAGTCCGTCAGCACCGTAGCTCTTTAGACTGTAGGGTTTGCCTTTAATTCCGGGAGTGGTATAGACATAACCTCCCCCCCATGGATCTTTTGGCACTTCGTTGGATTTTAAGTAAGGACCACTCCAGCGATCTAAACCTTCTGGTTGTTCTATTAATATTTTCAAGCCTTCCTCTTCATTAGGATAGCGTCCAACATCGAGGTTAAATAAATCTAGTGAGAGTCCTATATTTTCTAACTGGACGCGAGCTACGTCACTTTTTGCATTACCTAACATTTTCATCACTTGTGGTCCTGCGATTGTAGTCAGCAAGCCTATTATGACAAGAACGACAAGTAATTCCAGAAGTGTGAAGCCAGATTGTGTTTTTTCTGATCGNAGATTTTTTTCTTTGCTAGAGCACATTGTCGTCATCTCATATAAAGCCAGCGTTCATACTCATTGTAACGGATATTAGAGCAAAAATAATTAAAGCGATAACGCATCCAGCAAAAAGTATCACGGCGGGTTCGACTAAAGACATTATTGATTTTACTTTTCTTGCATTATCTGCAGTTAGGAAGTCTGCTGCTTTATCTAACATGATATCGTAGTTGCCTGTATCCCCGCCCGTACGTGAAAGCTGAATTGCAGCATCAGGGAAAAGACCAGTTTCAGCCATTGCGTCTGTTAAATTAACGCCTTTTTCCACTTGATCAGCCAACGCTTTTCCTCGTTCTTGCATTTTATTAAATGAATAAAGGTCAGCACATAAACGCAGCGCGTCCTGTATTGGAATATCATGTCGTAATAATAAAGCTAAACTGCGGCACCATTTCCCCACTTCAGTTGAATTGGTGATAGGCCCCAAAATAGGCATGCTTAACAGTAACCTTTGGCGGAAAGTTAATCCTACCGGGCTTAAAATTAGTAACAGAACCATTAAAATAAAGCCTCCCAAAATCATGCCATATTGTGTCAAAAAATTGGCCAATGAGAAAACGAAGTTACTAATTAGGGAAAGCTCAATCTCGTTCTGGCTTGCGATAGTTTCAAATCTAGGGACAACGAAAGTAAATAGAAATATTGTTGAGGCGAATGCCGAAACGGCAAGTATGCAAGGATATACAAAAGCAGTTTTTATCTGTTCAGATAGATCACCCTTTTTCCTATGATGATCATACAATTGACTAATTCCCTCCGCAAGTTTACCGGTTTGCCAGCAAGACTTAATCAACGCTTTATCAAAGGCGTCGAAAAATTTTGCCTCGCGATCAAGAATTTCAGGTAAAGTGCTCCCTTTTTCCAGTTCCACTGCTACTTTAGTAGAAAAGCTTGAAAAAAGTTTTGAGGTTGAATCTCTGCCAATACTTCTAAAACTTCTCTCTATAGATACNCCTGCGTCGAGCAATAAATTCAGCTGTTGCAAAAATAAGATTAACTGTCCACTTTCACTTGATCTCATGGGCATGAGGTCTGCCTTATTTAAATAACATTTAATTGGCTTGTAATTTCTTCGGCACTGGTTTGCAGGCTAGTTATGCTGTCTTTTATTTCATAGGGTTTTAGGTTTACGTCGTCGACGACTTTATCACACCCTTCCAAATTACCGTTCTTTAGAAGATATTGGCGAAGTCTATCATCTAAGCTTAGTATTTCCATGATCGCTACTCTTCCATTATACCCAGTTTGGTGGCACGTACTGCAACCTTGTGAGTTGGCAATAATTTCATCTTCCGTCAAGCCAAAAGCTACTGTCTCTGATGGCGTCGCTTTTCTTTCGCTCCTGCAACTAGTGCATAACTTTTTAATTAGGCGTTGGCCTATCACACCTTTTAAGGCAGCACTTATGAGAAAAGGCTCAATTCCCATATCGATTAAACGTGTCACGGCGCCAAGCGCAGTATTTGTATGCAGGGAGGAAATNACTAGATGTCCGGTCAATGCGGCTTGTGTCGCTAGCCTCGCTGTTTCAGCGTCTCTTATTTCACCGACCATAATAATATCTGGATCTTGACGAAGAACAGATCTCAATAAATTTGAGAAGTTTAGGCCGATTGATGGGTTTACTTGGATTTGATTTATGCCGTCTAATCTGTACTCTATTGGATCTTCTAGCGTAATGATTTTATGAGAACGCTGATTTATCTCATTTAGTATTGCATAAAGCGTGGTTGTTTTTCCGCTTCCTGTTGGTCCAGAAGTCAGTATCATGCCGCTTCGGTTATCTAGTAGTTTTCTTAGCCTTGATAAATTTTCACTGCTTGTATTGAGCCCGTTTAAATTTTTCGGGCTGCTGCTAGGATCTAGAAGCCTAAGTGCTAAGCTCTCTCCATTTATTGTTGGGACAGACGAAATTCGCATGTCAATTTCTCGTCCATTTGCTGAAATTGTGGCTCGCCCGTCTTGCGGCAATCGTTTTTCGGCAACATTTAAATTCCCAATAATTTTTATCCTGCTTATGAGCATATCAGAAATATACTTTGGGGGTGTGTTTCCCAGTTCTATGAGCTGTCCATCAATCCGATAACGTGTTTTTAGACTTGTTTCGAAAGCCTCTACATGTAGATCAGAGGCACCATTATTTATAGCTGTGTTAATTAATTCATCGAATATTTTATCGGCCGGACCGTTCTCTTTTCTAGGAGCGGGGTCGTTATTTAAATTTAAAGTAGTATCAGCCTCTCTTATCAAATCTTTCTTGTACAATCGGTCAAAGGCCCTATCAAGGTGATGTTTCTCTGCGATGCAGACTTTAATGTTTTTATTNATCAGAAGTTTCAATGATTGAAGACTGGTTTCATCAAATGGATCAGCCATTGCTATTGTTAATTCATCATCATTTTCAGCGAGCGGAAGTATTCTATTTTGACGAAGAAAGGAGTAGCTGGCACCACCTGCTTCAATTGCCTTGTCAGGGAATTCAGAGGGCNGGGCTACGGTGATTTNCAAATATTCAGCAATAACTTGTGTCATTGCTTCTTGGTCGATTAGACCATTTTCTAAAAGTATTTTATCCGGTCGTGATGCTGAATTCAGATCTGATGGTAATCTGCTGTCGCCGCGCTTTATTAAGCCATTGCTATCTAGCATGTCCAACAGCCTATTCGAATCTATCATACATACCTCTTGAGAAGTTCTATTTCTACTATTACCTCTTTAGGCATCACTTATAAAGCGGCTTGTAAAACATTAATATAATGGACAAGAAATCAAAATAATGAATAGTATTAACGAGCAATCACAATAAAGAGGGTAAGATGCAAGATATTTATTCCGACAGATCATACGGAGAAGATAAAGTTGGATTTGGCGAGCGACTNGGNATTTTGGTGGTAGACTTTCAGAAGGCTTTTACGGATGGACGCTTTCCGATGGGCGGAAGTGACCGCATTGATAAGGCGGTTGAAAACACGGCAAGGCTATTAAGCGTTGCGCGAGAAAAAAATATCCCTGTCGCGAGTTGCTTNGTTGCGTACCCAAACCTTGCCTCTATGCCATATTGGAAAGTGGGTGCGATTAAGGAAACATTATTTGAAGGTTCTGAGGCCGCTGAACTTGATCCAAGGATTGCAGACCATAAGTATGATTACGTTTTTCAAAAAGAAGGGGCGTCGGCGTTCTTCATGACGCCATGTTCAGCCTTTTTTACAAAACATAAAGTCGATACTATCGCTGTTACTGGGTGTGTAACCAGTGGTTGTGTGCGCGCGTCGGCGGTGGACTCATTTCAATTTGGTTTTAGAACTATGTTGGTTGACGATTGTTCTGGTGACCATGACGAGGGACCGCATCAGGATACAATGAGAGATGTTGGTCGCAGGTATGCAGATGTTGTTCAGAGTGATGATGTCATAAATTTTATGATGCGCAATAATTAAAAGCTTTCTTCAAAATTCTGCCTATATTTGCTGGTCAACAAGACTACGGTGAATAGATCATCAGAATCTGTCCAGTAATCTGCAGGAAAAAAACCAGCGGCTTCCACCAAATGAGAGAAGCTTTTGAGGGTGTATTTGTAACAATTTTCAGTGTGAATTGTCTCATTTAAATCAAAGCTAAACTTGATACCCGAAATACAGACGGTTTGAACTGCAAGGCTCCGTAAATGCATTTCGACGCGGTGATATTCCTCGTTGTATGAGGCGATGTGCTCAAAGTCGTTTAAATTGAAGTTGCCACCAAGCTCTCTATTTATTCGTATTAAAATATTTTTATTGAATTCGGAGGTAACGCCCGCTTCATCGTTATAGGCCTTCAAAATAGTATCGCGATCTTTTTGCAGGTCTACACCTATGAGCATCAATCCATTTTCCCCAACTGTGGCCTTGACTGATTTAAGGAAATCAATAGCGCCTTCTTTCTCGAAGTTGCCTATNGTTGAACCAGGGAAAAATGCAACTTGTTTTTCTGCATTNAGTAATNNTTTTGGGAGTTTGANGGGTTTAGTAAAGTCGCCGCTTATAGGTAAAACATTCAGGTGGGGGAATTCAGTTTTAATTTTTTTAGCGGCTACCTTGAGCTGCTCTTTTGAAATGTCGAGAGGTACTAGAGCATTAGGTTTTTCAAGCGCGTCAAGAATTATCTTTACTTTTTCAAGTGCACCCGACCCATATTCAATTAGCGTGGCATTGGGGCCGATTCTCCGTGCAATTTCGGCCACATTGTTTTTCAGAATCATTGTTTCAGTTCGGGTTGGATAATATTCTGGTGTAGTGCAAATACGTTCGAAAATTTTTGCACCGAACTCGTCGTAAAAGTATTTCGGGCTCAGTTGTTTCTGCGCCAAGGAGAAACCCTTAATAACGTCGTCTAAAAAAGTCTTTGCTTCTGATGTTTCCATATTTTTTTTCAATTAAAAGGTTTTGCTGATCTATGNTTCAGCATCTTTTGCTAATCTGAACCCACTGAACTGCCAACGGTCCTGAGGGTAAAAGAAATTTCGNTAAGTACANCTNATATGGCTCTCGGGTGTGACACAAGACCCCCCCCCCGAAGGACCATNTGGCCTGACATAAANTTACCATTGTACTCGCCAACCGCACCTTCGGCNGTCTTAAAACCCGGGTATGGTACATATGGACTTGTTGTCCATTCCCAGACGTCTCCATACAATTGAGAGAGGCCATTTGTATATGTTGGACGAGGTTCATATGCTTCGCTTTCCACAAAGTTGCCTTCTATCTTTTTTGTCCTCGCCGCGTTTTACCATTCAGCTTCAGTGGGCAGACGATTTCCAGTCCAACGGGCGTAAGCATCTGCCTCAAAATGGCTCACATGGCAAACTGGTGCGTCAAATATTATTGGTTTCAGTCCCGCGAGCGTAAACGCTTTCCAAGTGCCATCTACCTTTTTCCAATATAAGGGCGATTGCCAATCTAGATTTCTAACGGCGGACCACCCGTCAGAAAGCCATAACTCTGGGCGTTGATATCCTCCGTCGTTTATAAACTCCAAAAACTCACCATTGGTGATAGGGCGAGATGCAAGTTGATATGGGGCAAGCCAGTGCTTATGCCTTGGCCCTTCGCAGTCAAATATAAATTCTTCGCCATTGGATCCTACGTCAATTAATCCACCGTTAAATTCGATCCATTCTGAATCAAACGTTAAATGGAAAGGTTTCTTTGGAGTTTGAGTAAAAGTAAATTGGGTTGGTAGGGTTGCAACTCAATAAATGCTTTATATCAGTTAAGATTAATTCTTGATGCTGTTGCTCATGATGTATCCCTAATGTCAATAGTTCTAGCTGCTCCGCTGTCAATCCAGCGCCTATGAATTTCGTCATTTCTGAGTCAACATGATCTCTATAATTTAGAACCTCTTGGTTGGAAGGTCGGGTCAGGACACCGCGCGCATCCCTCGAATGACGTGCCCCAATTTGCTCATAGTAGGAATTGAAGAGGAAATTGAAATCTGTATTGTACTCCTCATACTCCTTCACGTGAATTTTTAGTATAAAGGTTTCAAAAAACCACGTGGTGTGAGCTAAATGCCACTTTGTTGGACTGGCATTCGGCATAGACTGAACGCACTGATCTTCTAAGGTCAGCCTCTCAGCCAATAGCTTTGTTTGAGATCTTATTTTGTTATAGGTAATCGACAGTTTTGTTTTAGTGTCTTTGGAACTATATAAGTTCCCAATATCTTGGTTCATTTATACTCTCTTAATTNTTACTTGCCCAAGATACGTATTCGTAGACCTTGTTACTAGCGTTTAATCAATACAATTTTGTTACAGTGATATTGAAAAAATATCTAGAGTTTTTTACTCATTTTGCAGCAGATTGCATGATAACTTCTGATTGATCTTCAGGAACGTAGAAATATGAACCGGGCCGAAANTCATAACCTAAGTCACCCAATAACCGTCTTTGTCTGGGAGTTGCTCGTTCGGCCGTCTCGGGGATCTTTTCGAAATCATAACACCGCATAAACATTTGGCAATAATTATACAAAAGGGTTTTGCGGCCATTTCCAGAATTATTTGGGGCTGGCCCATGCCAAAGGGCGTGGGAAAAAATATAACAATCTCCAGCCTTTCCATTCAGTTGCACAGCGCCTGGGCTATTTGGTCCAATTGGAGGTTCTTTATTAAACTGTATTGGTCTCATGTGGCTCCCAGGAAAGACCGTAAAGTTTCCGCTGTCGGAACCCTCAACATCCGATAACAGATACATGGCCTTAACTGCTATTGGTCGGCTTGTCTCGGTTACGCGGATCTCTCGCTGGCCTTCTCCGCCGTCGGTATGAATATAACCAGGAAAACCATCTCCAGATCCCCTGACAATTGCTTGGGACATACTAAAAATGATGTTCGGTCCCATTATATCAACGATTAGATCNAATACGTTCTCCTTATCAATCAGATCAATAAACGCCTGATTATATGGAAGAATATCGCGCCGATCCATGAAAGCTTCTGGGTCCTGATCTACGCATTTTTCGACCCATCCATAATGACCGCGCGGTAGCATACCTGATAGTGGTTCCCACCCAGGAAGTTTGCGAAATCGATCGATCTCAGAGGAAAAGAACTCTACCTCATCGGGCTTCAAGGCGCCCTCTATACACAGATATCCATCTACAGCCCATTGGGTACGTTGCTCTTCTGTTAGCCGTTGCATGATTAGAAGCCTCCATAGGAATATTTGTTTGCGATTGTCAGATTTCTTTTAAGTGTCCAACTTCCCATATGCTGAATTATTTCGACTAAAACTTTACAACGAGATTTACAAACTAAAAAATATATTTCTGTAACTCGTATGTGTTTTCCTTAAAAAATCTTTGCTTCAGATAAGTTTATTGGTTTCTCTTTACGTATTCGGCCGCCGCTTATCGGCAATGGTTTTTCTTTGTCTTTTTTTTAAACGGGCTTTTAAATATGAGAAAAGAAGATATTTTAAACGTGGCTCCCCGGCTTCTGACGAATCGTCAACGTGAGGAATATTTTGAAAGAGGATTTTTGACGATTACGGATATCGTCTCAGACTCGTGGGTGGAAAAGTTGCAATCGACCTCAAAGAAGTTTCTTCGTGCGAGCGCTTCTGTGGAGGAGTCTGGAGACATATATGATTTGGGTCCAAATCATACCAATAGCGAGCCCCACGTTAGACGGTTAAAAGCGCTCGTAGATAGAGACCCAATTTTTTGGGATTTTGCTAGATCAATACTTGCAGACATCGCTGCCGACTTGGTCGGTCCCGACGTAAAATTNCATAGCTCGAAATTAAATTATAAATGGCCAGGTGCTGGCGAGTTAGTAAAGTGGCATCAAGATATTCCGGCCTGGCCTCANACAAATTATAGCCTTGTTACTTTAGGTGTATATTTAGAAAATATAACCGAAGATAATGGTCCTCTTGTTTGCATTCCTGGTAGCCACTTAGGTCCTATTTTTTCCCATATGGATGACGCAAATCAATGGGTTGGATCTATTTCCTCAGAAGATTTGCTCAAAGTTGAGCTGGCGGATGGTGTAAAAACGTTAGGTGGAGCTGGTACAGTAGTCGCAATAAATTGCAGAACGATACATGGCTCCGGTTCGAATGAGTCACAGAACGTACGATCGCTTCCCCTGTATGTTTATTCTTCTGCCGATGCATTTCCATGGATGGCACAGCCGACTCCTACATCAAAGACAGGACAGATAGTGCGCGGCACGGCAGCTAGATTAGCCCATCTGGACGCCAGTTATTGTCCAGTTCCTCCAGACTGGGAAAAAGTTGGTTATAATTCAATATTTGCATCACAGGATNCTGGAACATTAGAACAATAGCGAACGGTTAAAGTAAGTTTAAGCTTTATGATAATGGAGATTTAGATGGAACTTTCATTGGAGAATGCTCATGCTATTGTAGTTCAAGTTATGAGAAAGTTTGAGCAAAATACAGAATACGCAAACATAATTGCAGATCATATTATCGATTGTGAACTGCGGGGCTTAAGTTACGGAGGGCTGGCGCGTATTTTGAGTATAACGGAGCGATTGCAGAGAACGGGTAATCCAACAAATTTAGTAGAAGTCGTTCTTGAAACTCCGACTTCGGCTCGGCTGAGGGGNCATGATAATTTAGGATATGTCGTTGGCTACAAGGCGACAGAACTTGCTATTTCTAAGGCTAAAGAGACAGGGATTGCCATTGTTGGTGCAAATGAAACCTGGTATACTGGCATGTTATCTTATTTCGCTGAAATGGCTGCTGCCGANGGTATGATTTCGATCATAGCATCCAACTGTACAGCATGGGTTGCGCCTCANAATGCCGTCGATGGGCGTTTTGGGACTAACCCTATCTGCTTTGGATTTCCAAGTCAGGACGTGCCAATAATTTGGGATATTGGAACATCGTCTATAATGCATGCGGAGGTAATGCTTGCAGAGCGTTTAGGACAGGAACTTGACGAAGGTGTAGCGTTTGATGAGACTGGGTTGCCCACGCGCGATCCAAAGTCAGCTTTGGCCGGTGCTTTTGCTCCATGGGGAGGGCATAAAGGTGCCGGTCTTGGAATGGTTGTTCAAATGCTTGGAATATTAGCAGGTTCACCAATTCAACCACCTGACTTAGCAGAATTTGGCTTTTTAATCATCGTTACAAAGTCGGATTTAATGATGCCAGAACAAAAGTTTCGCGAGATGATATCAGGATATGCGGACTTTGTACGCAGTGCTCGTCCGATGGAGGGTGTTGTTAGTAATATCAGGATGCCATTCCAGCGCTCGTATAAAGAAAGGGAATTAGCNAAACAAAAAAACACTATTGAAGTAGCTGATACAGTTTATCAAAAGTTAAAAAAAGTAATTGAAATTTAATACTTCTTGAGAGAAGTAAACATGTTTTTCTAATNAAAACAANNAAAGGAAATAATTAATGACNGGANTATATTACGAGCAATTTGAAATCGGTATGGAATTCAAACATTCACTAACCCGAACCGTTACCGAATCTGATAATTTGTTGTTTTGTGCCTTGACCCATAACCCTCAACCTCTCCATCTTGATGAAGAGTTTAGCAAAGAAACTGAGTATGGGCAGCGCATTGTAAATAGTCTTTTCACACTTGGACTGGTCATCGGTGTGTCTGTTGGTGATACCACGCTTGGGACAACTATTGGTAATTTGGGAATGACTGATACACGATTTGCCAATCCGGTATTCCACGGTGACACAATCCGTTCTGTAACAAAAGTTAGAGAGAAACGAGTTTCAAAGTCCCGTCCCAATGCCGGACTTGTTGTCTTTGAGCATTACGGCTTCAATCAGCGTGATGAAGAAGTTGCTTTTTGTGTCAGAACAGCATTTATGATGAGGACGCCATCATGATAATTCGGTCTTGGTTGTTTGTGCCCGGAGATTCTGAACGTAAACTAGAAAAAGCAAAAACCAATCCTAGCGATGCCCTTATCTTAGATCTCGAAGATAGCGTCTCGGATGATCGTCAAGAATTAGCTAGGGAAATGGTAAGAAAATATCTTCAGGAAAGAAAAGATAGGAAGCGTCAGCAACTTTGGGTTCGTATTAATCCGTTAGATACGGAACTATCCCTTCCAGACCTTGCAGCTGTAATGCCTGGGGCGCCTGATGGAATTTGCTTGCCAAAGGTATATTCGGCAAAAGACGTAAATAAACTAGCCAATTACCTTTCGGCGTTGGAAGCAAGAGAAGGGTTAGAGATAGGTGCCACTAAGATTCTAGTTGTGGCTACGGAAACGGCGGCTTCTCTTTTAAGCTTTCACACCTACCTAGAGGGAGTGACGGATCGTATGACTGCTATTACCTGGGGNGCGGAAGATCTGTCTGCTGCTTTAGGGGCGAGCGATAATATGCACGCAAGTTCAGGTGGGTATGATGATCCCTATTTGATGGCTAAATCATTATGCCTAGCAGCAGCTCGAGCACTAGATGTACAACCGGTTGGTGTTGTTTATGTTAATTATCAAGACATGGACGGACTCTCTACGGATTGTCTGAATGATAGGAAAACAGGATTTATTGGAAAGATTGCTATACATCCTGCTCAGGCGGAAGTGATAAACACAGCTTTCACGCCATCAGATGAAGAGATCAAATATGCGGAAAGAGTTGTTGCTGTATTTGAGCAGAATCCAGGTGTTGGTGTAGTGGGGCTGGATGGCAAAATGCTAGATATGCCACACCTTAAACAGGCAAAAAATCTTCTGTCACTGGCGGCGGAGATAGCGCAAAAAGAGAGTAATTGAATATCAGCTAGAAAATCAAAGATTGGCGCTTGGGCTATTTACGCTACGTTCTCTAGTTTTCTTCTTGTTGGGCTGCAAAGATCGATGTGTAACCGCCTGACCAATCAGGTGGTAGGGGACATGGCTCAGAATCAAACACAGCATATTCAGGTCGTTTNCCTCTNACNACCTGNAGNGCTTCTTTGCANGGNGCNGGNTGAGATGTAATGGTCAATGCATCGGCGGAGGAGTAAGCGTTTATTAAAAGTGGTCGCATTCTATTGGAATTATTCGGCATAGATCCATGAACGGTTCTGCAGTGATGTATGGTTATCGAGCCTGCTTTACCCTTCATCCAGCCAGTCTTAGAGGTTGGTAACTTTGCGGCGTCTTCGTCACGCATAGCACCNACCCATTCACCTTCCTTGTTGTAGTGACTGTATATAGGTCCGAATTGACTACCAGGTATAGCCCCCATCGGGCCCATCTCATCATCAACATCGTTCATATATAGGCCGATGGCTAGAACGGAATAATTAGTGTGTGGGTAAAATGGAATATCCTGATGCCACTTTACTTCTTCTCCGCCGCCTCCCCACTTAAAATTCAATTTTGAGTGATGAAATGTGACATCAGGACCAAGTAGGTCCTCGGCAACGTCCACGATAGGGCCCTGACTTGCAAACTCCCAATAAGTCGGGTGATGCGACACCGGACTTGTCAGGCGTCTTAGTCGAGGGGTTTCAGAACTATGACCCTGGTCTAAATCAAATTTAGAGTCAGATTGCTTACAGGAGCGACTTTCTTCTATGAATTCGTTAGTTGTGTCCCAAATCCGTTTCATCCATTCGGGACTAATAAATTCCTCTAGAACCAAATATCCATCGTTAAAGTATGTTTCTCTTTGCGCCTGCGTTAATACTCTAGGCTCGTGAGCTAAGATTGATTCCGGTTTCATGCCAAATTCCCAAATCTTATTGTTTTCTTTAATGCATACATTAGTGTCTGAAAAAAACAAGCTTTTGCTGAAAGTGAGCTTGTTTCAAAACCTCACAACCTAAGGACGAAACTCCTCTTTATTTGTTCCTGTGTAATAGGTCTTTAATTGCCGCTCGGTCGCGTCTTTGTGAGCACTTAAAGCAGCCTCGTCAAGGTCAGCTGATGGCGGTGATTCATAATCAAAATTTCCATAAGTGTCTTCGCCTCGCACCAGCATAGCCGAGTCCCGTATTTTTATCTGTTTCACGTATGTTGGAATATATCGTATGGCTAACCCAATTCTTCTATTTGGCGTAGTATTTGGTGAAGAGGCGTGTGCAGCTCGAATATGATGTAGAGAGATTTGTCCCGCTTTGAGTGGTGCGAATACCCCTTCATCTTCGTCAATTTTGAGATCTATCTCCTGACCCCTTGTCAGTAGATTATTAGAATCAAAGGTATCTGTATGATTGACCTGTTCCCATTTGTGGCTGCCCAAAATAAATCGCATTGCCCCGCTCTCTATTGAAGCCTCTGACATGGCAAACCAAGCAGTAACGACATCAGCCGGTTCCAATCCCCAGTAAGTTGAGTCCTGGTGCCAGGACACAAAACTGGGGTCCTGTGCTTCTTTTATGAAAAAGTTCGTTGTCCAGCAGATTATGTTTGGACCAATTAAATCTTCTACTGCATCCAAGATTTTTGGATGTCTTACGATCTCATTTGCCCATGTGAAAAGGAGGTGTACCTTATGGCGCCACTCTTTTTGAATGGGGCCTCCACTTTCTGCTTCGTAGGTTTCTAATTTTCGCATTAAGAGTTTTGCATCATTTTCGGACATAACCGTCACTGGAAAAACAAGCCCATTTTCTTCGTATTCAGCGATCTGTTTTTCTGAAAGAATTTTAGGCATTGGTTTAAAAGTCCCGAATGTTTGAGAGAGTACAACAGGATCTTTATTTGCTTTCAATGTTTATAAAGAAAAACAGGAAAACTTTCACATAGTTGATGCACCTATTTGCATCTACAAGAATTCTAAGTCAGAAAAGCTCACACGCCCACTGCATCTAACACAATAACTATTGGTCTTGGTGTCATAGATCCGGCCCTTGTGTACGCCTATTAGTTCAAAGCACAAATAATTAACATCTGTTTACACAAATGAAATCGTTTGCTAGTCAAATACCGTTTCCAGATAATGGCTTCCATCGACCATCGCCTCAATAACCGTTGGTCCTTCCGCTTTCAAGGCGCTCTCAAGCGCTTTTTCAAGCTGGGCTTCGTCATAAACACCAACCGCAGGCACACCAAAGTAGTGACTGGGAGGTTCATCATACGTAGCCATTTCTACCTGCGAACCATATTGTGCATATTGTCTTTTTTCCTGTTTTATTTGGATTAAAGACAACCATCGGTCATTAAGAACCACTACAGGTATCGACAAATTTTGCCTTCTTGCCGTCGCTAATTCTCCGGCAGTCATCTGAAAGCAGCCATCTCCAATTAGGCAGACTACTGGATAATCTGGTTTAGCAATTTTAGCTGCAATTGCGGCTGGAAGGCCGATACCCATTGACGACCAGCCATTAGTGACATGACAAACTTTGGGTTCAGGCGCTATCCATTGGCTAGCTATTTGATGCGTATGGGCACCAACGTCGTAGGTTATGATACCATTTTTGGGCAGAACTTCGCGGACTATATCGATCGCTTTGAAAGGCGTAAAAGCCTCCGTTGAGGGACGAAGTGCTTGGTTATAATCTTTGTTGTGCGTATCTAATTCTGATTGCGTCCAGTTGTTCTGGGCGGCTGGGTAGCCTAATAAACGTGATAAGGAGTTTGATAACTCTCCCGTCACTTCGCCTACAAGCTTTACGCTTTCGTCAATGTCTGGGGTTTCTATGTCGATTGATAATAGTGGTGTATTGCCAATCCACGCCTCATACTCTACTTCAATGGTGTCAAATCCAAGGCCTATGACTAAGTCAGCAGATTGTATAAATTTGCGCTGCATCTGTCTTTTCCCACGTTCTATGCAGCCAAAGCAGAGTGGGTGGTTTTCATCGATCATTCCTTTAGCCATTGTGGAGCTGCCAAAGGGTATTTGATTTTTTTCAATGAACTTCAGTAGTAGGGGATGATCTTTCATTCGCATTGCTGATGATCCCAAGATAGCAACGGGCTTTTGGGCTTTTTCCAATAAATCGATAGCTTTTTTGATGTCGGCATCCGATGCGGTATTTTCCACATGTGTTACTGAAAAGCTAGCATTTACAGTTCCTTTTGCGGGAGNAAGCGAGACGTCCTCAGGTAAGTCAATATGCACTGGTCCCATTGGTTCTGTGAGAGCCAACGTTATCGCCTCTTTCATTATTTCTGCGACATTGTCATGTTTTACAGCGTAAGAAGCTTTTGTGATGGGAGCAAATAATGCGTGATGGTCAATCCACATTTGAATGCGGCGGCCTAATTGTGGAGTATTAAGATTACATGTGACAGCAATCATAGGAGATCTATCTAAATAGGCACTGCCAACACCGGTTGCTAGATTGGTAGCTCCAGGTCCTAGGGTCGCGATACAAAATCCAGGTGTACCAGTAATCCTGCCCATTACATCAGCTGCAAATGATGCCGAGCCTTCGTGAGCCGTAAGCACAAATTCCATTCCACCCAGCCGCATAGCTTCTATGAGAGGTAAGACATTTCCACTTGGGATACCAAACCCATGACTTACTCCAGCTTGTTTCATAAATGCAACAATAAGATCAGCATTATTCATCGAAAACCTCCGGTACTTTCTAGGCTTATTGATCAGATAATTATATTTTGCGAAACCAAACCTGCGGCCACGGCAATGTAGTTAGCAAAAATAAAAAAAGACCGCCACCCACAAGATTAAAAATAAATTTAAAACTTTCTTGAAATTCGTTGCCTGCGGCATCTAACCAAGAAAAAACGAGCGTTAAAATAGTTACTCCCGAAACAACTCCGATCGTTCGGGTTAGCATTGTAATACTGCCGCTCACCCCTCGTTGATCTGATGGTAGCATGCCAGTAATGGAATACATGTAGGAAGTTTGAAATAATCCAGTGCCAATTCCTTGTATGAAAAGCGCCAGTAGCATCCATGGTATGTCATCGGGACCATTTACCAGACTTACAGCGCAGAGACCAGTGGCAGTGATTACAATTCCAGCAAAACCAAGACGTCGTGATCCAAGATTGTTTAAAAGACGGCCTCCCAAAATGCCAGCGATGCTAGTGCCAAAAAAACCAATAGCTAAAATCAGTCCAGCCTCATTAGTTGAGAGTGTGCTAATTTGGTAAAGGAAAAAAGGTATGAATAAAATAACACTAAAAGTTGCTAAGTAAATAAAACAGCTCGCAAGGTTTAAAATAACAAACTCAGTATTCCTAAAAATACCGAGATTTATTATCGGATCTTCAGTGCGGTTTTCTTGACGAATAAACCAAAAGGTTAAAGCGCTAGCTGATGTCACTAAACAAAAAATATACAAAATGCCGTTTTGTTTAAGATTGTGCAGCTGATTTATAGCCATCAACCACATTAAAATCGATAAGATGAGCAAAATCGCCCCAAGTTTATCCAGGCTGGTATTCTTTTGCCGTATTTCGAAAGAGTTTGTTAAAATTAAAATAATAAAAGAGGCGAGAGCGAGTGGTGTCCTAAACCAAAAAACGGCTTGCCAACCAAAAAGCTCTACTAAAACCCCCCCCGCTATAGGACCCAAAAGCCCGCCCATTGCAAAAATAAATGTAAACAAACCAACAGCATATCCTCTTTTTTCTTCGGGATATAATGCAATCATCATTGCCGGCGCAACGCTTGTGGTAAGTCCTGTACCAATACCTTGCAGGAAGCGAAAAAAAAGAAGTGATTCAAAGCTCCAGGATAAAGATATAAGAATGAATGAAGCACTACTGATTATAAGTCCTATAAAGAAAATCCGCCGCTGACCATGTATATCGCCAAGCTTACCGCAAACAAGCATGAGGCTGGAGTAAGTTAGAACATAACAAATAACAACGTACCGAATCATTTCTAAAGGCTGATTAAGATCCTTAACAATATAAGGAAATGCNACATTTACTGAAGTATCTAGGGGACCGATCATTGCCCCAAGACTTATAGCGACTAATACGGCAAGCATTTTAAACGAATTGGACATGCTGTTTACAGACTCAAATCACTATAGTTTTTTGTGTAAATAACGGTAGTATAAGGTAACTCGAGACATTCTGCTTTATATAAATTGATGACTTAGCGATTGTTTCTTCAATACTTTAGAGAGGTGAAAGTGGTTAGTGAAAAGTTTACCGTTGAATTAAAGGCACCAGACATTGAGCCTTACAGAAAAAGCAATATTGGCGTCGAATTTGTCACCACCTTTGATAGCGGAAAGTCGGGTCCTCATGTAATGATCAATGCTGTTACCCATGGTAATGAAATATGCGGTGCGATTGCCCTCGATAGACTTTTAAAAGACGGTATTAGGCCAGTAAATGGAAAGCTTACACTGGCTTTTGTGAACCATCTTGCTTATTCAACTTTTGATCCTTCTGCCCCCAGTCTTTCAAGATTTATTGATGAGGATTTCAATAGAGTATGGGTTGAAGATAGGCTAGATGGACTGGAAAAAACCTCTGAGCTTCAAAGGGCACGGGAGCTGCGACCAATTTTTGATGAAGTTGATCTTCTTTTAGATATCCATTCCATGGGAACCTTCTCACAGCCTTTAATGATCTGTAATGGCCTCCCAAAAGAAAGAGAGTTTGTTACGAAAGTGAATTTTCCTGCCCATATTATGTGCGGATCAGGTCATGTCGTAGGGAAGCGATTAATTGAATATACACCATTCAATGACACCCAAAATTCAAAGGTAGGACTTCTTGTTGAATGCGGACAGCATTGGGCTTCTGATACAGGCGTAGTTGCTCTCGACACGGCATTGCATTTCCTCCAAGCTTGCAAAGTGGTTGACCCTAATTTTATAAATGATCGTCTCTCACCTAGGGCAAAGGAACCCGGAACTGCGGAGATGTGGGATGTGACGCATGGTATAACAGCTTCAACAGACAATTTTCAATTCTGCGAACCATTCGTGGGTATGGAAATCATTGAAAAAAAGGGAACCAAGATAGCTCAAGACGGCGACAAAGATATCATGACGCCATATGATAATTGTCTTCTTATGATGCCAAACCATAGCCCTGGTGCTGGTGTTAGAAAATTAAGACTATGCCAGCGATCGTAGGCCTTTCTAGATGCTAATATATTGTTGACTGCTACATACATCAAAAGGAATGAAAAATGGGTAGGGGATTATTAATAGCATCTTTTGATTTTTCTGGCGTCCCAGAAGATGAGTTTAACGACTGGTATGACCTCGAACACATTCCTGAACGGCAAAATGTTACGGGATTTGATCTATGTGAAAGATGGATAGGCGTAGATAATAACCGCTATTCCATTGCTACATATGATCTGGACTCGGTTAAGGTATTGCAAGGTGCTGAATACAAAAATATTGCATACCAAAACCTTTCGCCATGGTCTAAACGTGTGACGGGCATGTGTGATCGTATACTGCGTTTTGAAGGCACACAAATTTTTCCAGGAAATCAAGTGGCTTCCACCGAGGCCAATGCTATCCTCATGGTTGCAATAAATGTAGATGAACTCGTAGAGCAGGATTTCAACTCCTGGTACGATGAAGAGCATATACCCAACTTGTCGTCCGTTCCAGGAGTGTTGTCGGCGAGACGGTTTAAAAGTACCGGTGGAACGCATGACTACGTTGCGTTGTATCATTTGGAGTCTGAAGGTGTTACCTACTCTGAGGCTTGGTCAGAAGCAATCAATACGCCCTGGAGTTCAAAGATCAGACCTCATTTTAAAGATCATATTCGGTTGCTGGCAAAACGATATGAACGTCTTGTATAAAACCTCTGACTTGTGAGTAGTTAAGTGGAACATTTATGGGTGGTGATTGTATTAATCGCCACCGCCCTGCAAACTGCCAGAAATGCGGGTCAAAAAAGGCTTGCGGAAAAACTCGCAGCTGCTTCGGCCACCTGGGTGAGATTTGTCTTTGGATTGCCGATAGCAGCTATCTATTGCCTAGCTCTGTGGAACGCTCATGCTCCACACATTGGAATATTAAATATAGAATTTTTTCATTATTGTTTATTAGCTGCAATTTGCCAGCTCACCGGAACATTCCTTTTAATTCTTTTATTCAAATTACGTAATTTTGCTGTTGGCTCAACTTATGTACGAAGTGAGGCAATAATAGCAGCTTTCATTGGCGCTATTTTTTTTGAGGATATCTTAAGTTTTTCGGGTTGGGTTGCCGTTGGAATATCGGTGGTTGGAGTGGTGTTAATAAGCCTTACCAATATTGAATTCAATAAAGAGCAGATAAGATTGTTTTTCTTTAATTCCTCGGCCGGAATAGGGCTCCTATGCGGGCTGGCTTTTGGTATTGGGTCGTTTTTTATCCGAGATGCAAGCTTATCTCTGGAGGGTATAAATTTCCTACTAACTTCTGCTCTAACATTACTAAGTGTGTTGCTCTTTCAAACTGTTGGCCTAGGAATACTCGTAGTAATAAAGACCCCAGCCGATATAAAAAAAATGATAACTCTGTGGCGGCAATGTATATTTGTTGGGGTCACTAGTGCCCTTGGTTCGATTGGTTGGTTCACTGCTTTAACAATACAACGTGTAACTTACGTAAAGGCTCTGGCGCAAATAGAATTTATATTTGCACTTTTGGTTTCCTACTTCATTTTTGGAGAAAAATCGTCAAAGATAGAAATCTTAGGCATGGTGCTTGTTGTGTCGGGGATCTTAATTCTGCTAATGTTTACAAAATAAAAGCTTGCTATTGCATTCTTACCAAACGTTTAATCTAGATGGTCATTAGGTCGATCGAGGTAAAAAATGGAAAAAAATCAAAACATAGAGGAACCAGAGCTTCGATGGATAGAAACGCCCAAAGGNCGTGCAATTATTAACGCAGTTTCGTTAACGGTACTATTAGCAATCACACAACACTTTGGTTACATAGCGCCAGGGCCTCCTGTCACGCTAGAAAATATTATTTTATACGGGATTTACGGTGTCGTAGTTGGCTTGCTTATGTATGTCTGGACAGATTTTAGACTTCGGCGGCGAAGAAAAAAATTAGAGGCAGCTGCAAATAGTGCGGTAAAAGATAAGTCAGAAGATAAATAGCCTATTATACAACAATACTGGAGTTCGCAATGATCAGTGATGATGAAGCAAAATTCTACCATGAAAATGGGTATTTAGTTGTAGAAGACGTTTACTCGCAAGATGAGATTTCAGCTATGCGCTCAGTTTTGGGTGAGCTCATAGACAAAGCGCGAGGATTGGACGATCACGATAATGTGTATGACTTGGAACCATCTCACACGCCGGATAATCCGAGAGTGCGCAGAATAAAGGAGCCATATAAAGTTCATCCTATTTTTCGAGAAATGGCGCAAACGCCAAATATTGTTTCAATTCTAACTAAGCTTATAGGGCCGGATCAAAGGCTCCACGGCGGCAAAATAAATATTAAGGCAGCCGAATATGGCTCCCCTGTTGAGTGGCACCAGGATTGGGCTTTTTATCCCCACACAAACGATGATGTGTTAGCTATTGGCGTGATGTTGGATGATATGACCGAGGAGAATGGGCCTTTACTAATTATGCCAGGTTCCCACAAGGGGCCGACTTATGACCATCACTCTAATGGATTTTTTGCTGGTGCAATTGATCCCGATACTTGTCCACTTGATTTTTCTAAGGCCGCGAGGGTGACAGGTAAAGCGGGAGCTTGCAGTTTTCATCATGTGAGGGCCGTTCATGGATCGGAACAGAATCTTTCTGGTAAAGATCGTGTTCTTCTTTTGTATCAGGCGGCTGCAGCTGACGCTTGGGACTTACGAAGGTTCAACGAGCCGTGGGAAGAGTATGAGTCTCGAATGATAGCTGGCGTTTCTACTCTCGAGCCAAGAGTNGTTGATACGCCAATAAGACTACCGTATCCACCAGCAAAATTTGACGGGTCAATTTACGAAAATCAGCGAGGAATGAAATCAAGGTATTTCGCTTTTGATAACAAACCTGCGCATGAAAAAGAAGATGCAGATTAGTTGATTTTAATAAGAGTGGAATAGCCCGTAAACATGTTTCTCGAGAGCCGCGCCTAGTTTTCTGTATTAATTTTAAAACAAAAAAGTTTCGTTGGCTCTCGAGGTTAGCCAAGTTTTTCCAATATTTTACTAACTAGTTAGGCAACAGCCTTTCCTTCTTTAGTGAGATGATCTAGTCCCTCATTCAAGGCGACCTCATAGGCATCAAACAACGCGTTTATTTCGCTCTCCGTAATAATCAAAGGGGGGCAAAAACACATAGAGTCACCGACCGGTCGAAGTATGAGACCATGCTTCAAACAAATATTACTGATCGTTCCTCCGACATTGTCTGTTGGTGCGAAAGCCTCCTTAGAGGATTTATCGCGGACTAACTCCGTCGCTCCTATCAACCCTTCCCCGCGAACTTCTCCTACTAGTGGATGATCGGCAAAACTGTGCAGTCGTTCCTGGTATAAGCCCATAACGCTTCTTACGTGTCCAAGAATATCTTCCTCTTCATAAATTGACAGTGTTTCAAGTGCTACAGCTGCGGCAACCGGATGGCCAGAGTAGGTATATCCATGTCCAAAAACGCCAAGCTTACTACTTGCGTCGGCAATAGCTTGATAAATATCGTCACTTATCATCGTGCCAGAGATAGGCAAGTAGCTTGACGACAAGGCTTTTGCGCAGACAAGGATGTCAGGTTCTATGTTGAAAGTCTCTGATGCCCAAAAATTACCAGTTCTACAAAAACCACAAATAACCTCGTCGGCAACAAATAAAACATCGTGTTTTTTCAGCACGGCCTGTATCTTTTCAAAATAGGTTTTTGGCGGGGTGATAACACCACCAGCACCCATTATAGGTTCAGCAAAGAAAGCTGCCACTGTTTCAGGACCTTCATCAATTATGAGCTGATCTAAGTCGTTTGCCATACGCGTTGCAAAGTCTTCCTCAGTTTCACCATCTTCGCCAAATCTGTAATAGTGGGGGTTGTTTGTGTGGATGAATTTTTCTAGCGGCACATCAAACCCTGCGTGATTTAAAGAACGGCCGGTTAGGCTGGAAGAAGCAAGAGTGATACCATGGTAACCATTTATTCTGCCGATTATTTTTTTCTTCTGGTGACGCCCACGTGCGTTGTTATAGTACCAAATAATCTTTATCGCTGTGTCGTTNGCTTCTGATCCTGAGTTGTTAAAAAACACTTTGGATACAGTATCAGGAGCTACGTTTAGGAGTTTTTCCGCCAGGTCGATGCTTGGAGGATGCGATTTTTGCCCGAAGAGATGATAGTATGGAAGGGTTTCAAGTTGTTTGGTAGCGGCAGCTACTAATCTTTTATGTTGAAAACCTAATGAGGTAGACCATAGACCAGCCATCCCCTCAATATATTTTTTACCGCCATTGTCCCAAACATACACGCCCTCGCCCTTTTCGATGATCATAGGGCCTTGTTCCTCATTGGCTCGGAGATTTGTGTAAGGATGCACTAAATATGCGACGTCCCTTGCTTCTGGCGAATTAGGCTTCAATGGCATAATACTCTCCCTGAATTTACAAACTCTTATAAACAAAGACTATAGAAGCTTTTTCAATAAATGCTACATTGTCTTTCATGAAAATTTATCATCACACTCGTTCGATTAGTCTACTCGTTTTAAAACTTACCCTACTTTCGCAGATCTGGGCAGTATAAACCAAATGAATGATAGGAACTGAGCTAGTAAAGCTAATCCAAAACCCCAAAAAAAACCTTTGGAACTGTATTCGCCATTTTCCCCCGTTGGGAAGAAATTTATTATCTCTCCTATGAGGTATTGTATCAAGAATACGCCTCCAAAAGTCATCACATTTACCGCAGTGATGACCCGGCCAGATAACTCATTTGGAAAAAATCGGGTCAAATGCGCGTAAACTACCATGGCAGAGTTTGCAAGTAGTCCAAATGCAAGCCAGGGATAGATAGAAGTTGGTGCTAACTCAAAGATTATTAAAAGTTGACTAACCATAAACAGAAGCATCGAGACAGTAAAAAAAGTTAGCAAAGATACTTTAAATTTTTCTAACCAGTTTGCGAGGGCGCCAGTTATTAGAGAACCTATTGCAAGGGCGAGGGCCAGCAACAACAAATAATGCGCGACGGGTCCTCTAGCTAAACTGGCGACATCCTTCAGCCAGGGGCCAGCCCAAAGACCCTGTATAGCCATATTTGCCGCAAGACTAGTGCTTATGAGAGGCGCACATTTCCAAAACTCTTGATTGGTGTATATGGAACCCAGTTCAATTATCTGATGCCGGAGGGTAGGGAGTGCTATACTAGTCTTNCGTTCAGGAACTACGATGAAAATTAATAGAGAAACTGAGAGTGTTGCTATTGCCAGGAACTGGAATATCTCTCGCCAAGTGAAAAAAGCCAACATAATTTCAAGAGGAGCTGTCGCAGCAACGGCTCCTAGTCCACCAATAGCAAGAAAACTACCGTTGATGAGAGGCCAGTGGCGATCATCAAACCATATTGTGGCAGCTTTTACAGCTCCCATCAAACAACCAGCTACTCCAAGTCCTATAAAACCTCTGCCGAGAGCCAAAATAGTTGTGTTGGTGCCAAGAGAGAAGAGTACAGCGCCGCCAGCTGCAAACAACAGAAGTAACGTTTGCACTTTTCGAGGACCATATCTATCAAGCAAAATGCCCAAGGGAATTTGAAATAAAGAAAATGTTAGAAAATATGTGGCAGTAAGAAATCCAAGATCTCCCGCATCTAAGCCGACTTCACTTGTTAGCTGTGGGGCAATTATCGCGTTTGTAGAACGAAANAAGTAAGAAAGGAAATAACCTGCAGCAAATGGAATAAATATCACTAGGATAAGCTTTCCTGCCGTTAATTTTGTGGCGAAGTTTGTATCGCTATCATTACTTTTATTCGTCCCTTCGTTAAGGGACGCATTTTTGGTTCTATGCCAAGCAGTAAAAAGAAAAGAAATAGCAAACACAGATAATTTCGCTTTGATGGCTGTCGAAGGCTGAGGTTATTGACCCCGACGTATACAGTTTTAAAACTGAAAAGTAGAGAACTATGTATAGCATAACCCAAAAAAATTAGAAAATTATACTGACGGAAATACTTCTTGTTAAAACGCAAATGTCATTAAACATTTGATTTTTTGATCTAGAAATAGTTCACTTCCTGCNAATCGACTGATAAAACACTAGTCGCAAGCCGTTTCTAAAATATTTGTGATTATCAAGATCACGTGGAGAGTAGAAAATGTCTAGCTCATGGCAACCTAATTCTTGGCGAACTAAGCAGGCCTTGCAAATGCCTGATTACCCTGATGTTGAATATTTAGAAAGGGTCGAGTCACAGATTGCTTCATTTCCACCACTTGTTTTTGTAGGCGAAGCGCAGAAGCTTAAATCCGAACTAGCACGGGTAGCATCTGGCCAAGCATTTCTATTGCAAGGCGGGGATTGCGCGGAAAGTTTTGCAGAATTCTCAGCCGATAATATTAGGGATACGTTTCGTGTTCTCTTGCAAATGGCACTTGTCCTNACTTTTGGTGGTGGTCTTCCAGTTGTAAAGGTTGGCCGATTGGCTGGTCAGTTTGCAAAACCTAGATCTAGTTCTGTCGAGAAACAGGGTGATCAGGAATTACCGAGCTATCGAGGTGACATTGTAAATTCTATCGAATTTGAGCCCGAAAAAAGAANGCCGGACCCCGGACGCCTCTTGAAGGCATATAATCAATCAGCGTCGACGCTGAATTTATTAAGAGCTTTCGCTCAAGGTGGATTTGCGAACCTAGAAGAAATTCACAGGTGGACACTAGGGTTTGTGTCTAACTCTCCTCAAGGCGAGCGCTATGAGAAGCTGTCACATAGATTGGATGAGACCCTCAGGTTCATGCAAGCATGCGGGCTGACTTCCGACTCAATTAGACAGCTTCGGGAAACAGATTTTTACACTTCTCATGAGGCTCTCTTGCTAGGCTATGAGCAGTCTATGACCCGACAAGATACCATAACAGATGACAAAGGTTGGTATAGTACTTCGGCCCATATGATTTGGATTGGTGATCGTACGCGGCAGGTGGATGGAGCGCATGTTGAATATATGCGTGGAATTAAAAACCCTATAGGCCTCAAATGTGGACCTAGTTTGGCGGCTGAAGAATTAATTACATTGATCTCAAAATTAAACCCGGGCAATGAGGCTGGTAGATTAACCTTAATTTGTAGAATGGGGGCAGAAAATATAGGAGNGAAACTACCAGCTCTAATTAGGGAGGTTCAAAAAGAAGGTAAGAACGTTGTTTGGTCCTGTGATCCAATGCATGGCAACACAATAACATCTTCTAATGGATATAAAACAAGACCATTTGATAACATTTTATCAGAAGTAAAACAGTTTTTCGAAATACATGCCGCAGAACGAACTTATGCTGGTGGAGTGCATTTTGAAATGACCGGTCAGGATGTGACAGAATGTTTGGGTGGAGCGCAGGCTATAAACGAGGTCTCTCTTGGCGACAGGTATCATACACACTGTGATCCTAGATTGAATGCTTCGCAAGCACTTGAACTAGCTTTTCTTATTGCTGATATGCTTAAAGAAAACTTTTCCAAAACAAAAAACTTTCCAGATATGGCAGCCGTTTCGTAAGTTGAAAAGTTGATAGCCTTAAAAATTACTCGGCCTACATATTTTGATTAGGATTGGGTAGCATTATGCGAAATAACCATCAGAGCTCAAAAGAACGTGGGGTAAAAAAGATAGCTCGAGTGGCTCTGTCGCCAGATAACAGCTCGATTGGCCGGTTTGCGGATAAATATTTTCTAAGAACTAAGGATATTGTCGAGAAATTTGGGGATACNACGGTAACCTATGCAGTTTTCATGCGACGACCTGTTACAAGTGCTCCTCGATTAGCTATCGATTGGTTACAGTTAATGGCGAAAGAGCGTCAGACTTCTTTTAAAATCGACCTAAAATACAAAGAAGGGTCGTGGGTGGGGGCTGGTGAACCCATAGTCTACATNACTGGTTCACTATTTCATCTTGTTGATTTAGAAACGCAATTTCTCCAAAAACTAGGNTCTTCGTGTGTGGCTGCTTANAANTCTTATGTGATGTGTGTCGAATTACCAAAAACAGCATTTCTTGCAATGGATGCCCGGCATTGCGCAGGCGCTGATATGGCAGAATTAATGGCATATGGCGCTAGTGTAGGGTCAAAGAAAGCTCAAAACAAAGTGGGGGCAATCGGTTTTGTGGGAAACGCAACGGACGATACAGCTCATTTCTTTGGACANGAAACAGGTTTTGGTACAATGCCGCATGCCCTTGTTGGCTACGCAGGATCAACTATCCGAGCAGCCGAAATGTTCTATGAAACTCATCCAGATACAAACCTGACGGTTTTAGTAGATTATTTTGGTAAAGAAATCTCGGATGCAATAGCCGTTTGCAAGCGATTTCCAAATCTATTGGAAAATGGCCAACTTTCATTACGTCTTGATACCCATGGCGGACGCTATGTTGAAGGCCTCGACATGTCTAAATCCTACGCGGTTTTAGAGAGGAATGCGACCAGAGCAATTCGTGGCTATAGATCCGATACAGAATTACGGCATCTTATCGGAACCGGCGTCTCTGCTGCTGCAATTTGGCACCTTCGTGAGACGCTCAATGCAGCGGGATTTTCAAGAGCGAAAATAGTAGGGTCTAGCGGGTTCTCTCCTGAGAAATGTCGGATTATGGCTTTAGCAGAAGCTCCCATCGACATGATAGGGACTGGTTCTTATCTACCGGATAATTGGAGTGAAACCTATGCAACTGCGGATATCATTGACTATGATGGCGCATCGAGAGTAAAGATAGGAAGAGAATTTCTCTTATCAAAATAGAGATCCATGCAAGATACTGTCCTTTTAATAGTACATCAAAAAAAATCTGTTCCAGGTCATATTGGACACCTGTTTGAAGAACGGGGTTACAAATTTGACAGACGATGTCCGTGTTTGGGTGACGAATTGCCAGAAGAGCTAGATCGCTATGCNGCGGTTGTAATTTTTGGTGGGCCAATGAGCGCGAATGACTGTTGGATGCCTGGTATCAAGAAAGAGTTAGATTTTGTCCCAAGGGTTTTAAAAGCGGAAATCCCTTTCCTGGGCCTCTGCCTTGGTGGTCAGATTTTGGCGAGGGTGCTAGGAGCGGACGTAAAACCTCATGCTGACGGTCATATAGAGTCTGGTTATACACGTATTTACCCAACGGAAGCAGGTAAGGATTGGTTTCTANATTCTAATATATTCTATCAATGGCATAGAGAAGGGTTTGATACCCCTTCAACCGCAACTCTAATAGCGACGGGCGATATTTTTCCAAATCAGGCTTTTGTCTATAACAAGTATGCTATCGCCACGCAATTCCATCCAGAAATAACGCGTGACATGATAGACCGATGGACTATGCATGGTGCTCATAGGCTTAACCGCCCAGGGGCGCAACCTAGGCAGGCTCACATCAAGGGCTGGGAGCTCTTTAGTGAAAGGATCGACTTGTGGGGGAGATCGTTGCTGGATCGCTTTAAGCTTTTTGGCAGTCAAGTCAAAGTCACTGCTAACGACTAGTTTTTGGTTTGAGACACAAAGACAATTTAATATAACGTAGCCGATCTTCTTGCATCTTGTAAAATTATCGTCGGTCGTGTCTTATTAAGTGAAAAAACTAATAAGTAATAAAGACTAGAGGTCAAATGGTGTTCAGATTTCCATCTCTTTTTTCAGAAATTAAAGTTGGTAAAAAGACATTAAAAAATAGAATTTGTTTATGTGCTACCGTGACAAACTTTGCACAAAACAATAAAATTACAGATTCATGGCGTAATTTTTTATTAGAGCGCGCGCGGGGCGGAGCTGCGATGCTNGTTACAGANGTTATCGCTGTGGACCCCGAGGCAATCGCACAATCCTCAACAATCACAGGGTTCGATCCAACAAATGAATCTGGTTTCAAACTGATTGCTAACGATGTGCACAAAGAAGACGCCTTAATAATTGGTCAACTATGGCACCCGGGGCGACAACAATTGTGGCATCCAACAAAATCACCAATTGGGGTATCGAATCTCCCGGATCCATATAGCGGAACTGTACCACACGTAATGACAACGGAGGAAGTGCTCCGCGTTGCAGAGTCATATATCAGTACGGCAAAAAGGTTGTCAGACTGCGGTTTCGATGGTGTTGAATTGCATGGGGCACATGGCTATTTAATTATGCAATTTTTGTCGCCAGCATCGAACAATCGAGAAGACATATTTGGAGGTGATCTCGAAGCTAGGACACTTTTCGTTCGAAAAGTAGCAGAAGGCATTCGGGAAAAATGTGGGCAAGATTTTATTATTGGGCTCAAGATGCCAGCGGATGAAGGTGTCCCAGGTGGGGTCTGTCCCGACGAGGCGGTAAGAATAACAACACGATTGTCAAAGACGGGTTACTTTGATTATTTCGCCTACGGTCAAGGCAATTTTAGTTTAAGCTTGGAGAACCACGTTCCAGATATGTACTTTGACCAGGGTGCTTTTATTGAGCTACATAAAAAAATGCGATCAGTATCTGGTAATGTACCGGTAATGGCATTAGGTCGGATAGGAGAGCCCGGTCTAGCTAATAAAATTATCGAAGAAGGATTTGGCGACCTGGTGGGTATGTCACGAGCTCTAATAACAGATCCTGCTTGGCCTGAGAAAGCTCGTTTGGGTGATTCACAAGATATTCGACCGTGCGTTTATGATAATTTTTCTTGGGGTGAAGTGCATTTAGGTAAACCGCTTGCAGAGCATCATAATGCTTTCATTGGTCAAGCAAACGAAGCTTTTCGACTTCCAGAACCTGCAGACTTTTCAAAAAGGGTCATGATTGTTGGGGGCGGCGTATCTGGTCTTGAAGCAGCGTGGGTAGCCGCCGCTAAAGGTCATGGCGTAACGCTCTTCAGTTCTGCATCGGAATTGGGCGGTGGTTTGTTGCTAGAGTCGAAACTGCCAGGGCGTCAAGAAATGCGCCGAATTATAGAGCACCAAATTTTTTCTGGAGAAAAATACGGGGTCGAATATGTCTTAAATTACAAAGTTAGCGCGCGAGATGTAGTTGATTTTGGTAGTGATGTAGTTTTGCTGGCTACAGGAGCTAACCACCGTGTGCCCAGTGGTCTGAAACAGGCAGACAAAGTGCTTTCGGCTCGTGAATACGTAATGCAGTCAGAAAAGTTGAATGGTGGGACAGCTGTTTTGATCGACGAAGATGGTACCGCTGCAACATATGGTGTGGCAGACCTAATGGCCCAAAATTTTAAGAACATTATNTTGCTAACGTCGCGCCCAAGGATAGCAGCAAGCGTAAACCATTGCAGTGCAATTGGTGTTTTCAGGCGGCTGTATGGGGCTAATATTCAGATTCAACCAGCGCAGCAAGTAATAAGTTTCATTGATAAAGTGGTGACAGTTAGGAACCCCTATAATGCGATAGAGGATAAAATATTGGATGTAGATTTGTTGGTTTATTCGACACCCCGTATTTCAAATGATGAGTTGGTTGATGAAATGGATGATACACTTGTAGAGAAGATTGGTGACTGCCGATCGCCAAGAAATTTGATGACGGCTATTCAGAATGGNCATGCGATCGCAGATTCTCTTTAATCAGAATGCAAATGATAGGAAGGGAAATAGATGATCAAAACAAGTGGATTGCTGAAGTTAGAAAAACGTATAGCACACGATCTTTCTATTATTAGTTATCCGGTTAATGGTTGGATCCCTTCAAAGTTCGATGAACAGGGTAAGCGTGTTCTGGATGTTTTAGTCGTTGGTGGAGGGCAAGGTGGTTTAGCAATAGCCTTTCAGCTCTTAAGAGAGCGTGTTCAAAACATTCAAGTGATTGATGCAGCAGAGGCGGGGCAAGAAGGGCCTTGGTTGAATTACGCCAGGATGCCGACGTTGCGCTCACCAAAAGAAGTAAATGGCCCTGACCTTAACATTCCTAGCCTAGCCTTCCAGGCTTGGTATGAGGCACAGTTTGGAAAATTATCATGGAAAAAGCTGAATAAGATACCAACAGAGCTTTGGGTGAATTACCTCAAATGGTTCCGAAAAGTTCTTTCCTTGCCTGTGCAAAATAGAATGAGACTTATAGCATTCGAACCTTTGCAGGATAATATAAAAGTTAAAATAGAATGCCTCAAGACGGGTAACATTCAAGAAGAAATAACAAGGAAACTTATCTTAGCTACTGGCATAGAAACACCTGGCAAATGGTCGGTGCCCCCTATAGCTCAGAAAATCCCAAAAGACTTTTGGTTTCATACAAGTGAAATGATAAATTTTGATCTTTTTGAAAACAAAGAGATTGCTGTGCTAGGGGCCGGCGCTTCTGCTATGGATAATGCGGTGAGGGCTTTGGAAGCGAAAGCGTCAGGAGTGACGCTTTACTGCCGGCGCTCCGAGCTTCAAAGGGTTCAACCGTTCAAATGGTTGTCGTTTCCTGGTTTTCTGCGGCATTTCAGCGAATTAAACAATGAATGGCGATGGAAGTTTATGAGTTACTTGTTAACATTACGAGAAGCTTTTCCTAAAGAAACTTGGGATAGGGCAAACAGATTTGAAGAATTTAATATACAAGCCGGAGCAGATTGGGAAGATCTGCATCTTAAAGATGAAAAAATCTCTATCTTGACTGGAAAAGGCATTTTTGAGGCGGATTTTCTTATTTTTGGCACGGGGTTTTCGATCGATCTAAGGCACTCAAAGGAATTAAGCCCTCATGCACATCTGATAGCGCTTTGGTCCGACAAATTTAAAAGAACTAGAAAAGAGGATGGTGAGAGTAATTTACTATCTTATCCTTATTTAGGGGATGGGTTCCAGTTTCTTGAAAGATTACCTGGTAGTGCGCCGTGGTTGAAAAATGTCCACTTATTCAGCTTTGGTGCAACGATGAGTTTTGGCCCAAGTGGGTCATCTATAAATGCAATGAAATTTGCCGTCCCGAGATTAGTNCACGCGATTACCCGTGACTTGTTTTTAGAAGATATTGACCACCACTTTGAGTCCATGACGTCCTATAAATTGCCCGAGTTTTCGCTGCCTGGTGAAGAAACTGAGTTAGCGCCTGCCACGACTGACTTCTATGGAAAAAAGGTAGGAACATAAAGGTAAATTAAGAAAATTTATTGTGTTTTTCAAAAAAATTATGAAAAACTATAGCTAATCACAGTTAGTTTGCGAAAAGATTATTTTAGGGATTTAAAAGCTTTGGCATCAAAAAATATAGAGGTTCAAGCATTTGTTCACGAAGCTTCCTCGACAATCACATATCTTCTGTTAGAAAAGTCCTCCGGCGTAGCTGCAATTATAGACCCAGCAGCCGACCTCAATATTTTGACAGGTGAACTGGACTTCGGTTTTTGCCGTCAAATCGAAAATGTCATAAATGATTTCAATTATAAGTTACAATGGATATTGGAAACCCATGTGCATGCAGATCATGTGACTGGGGCGCAATATCTAAAATCGAAGCTTGGTGGGACCATAGCTATAGGTTCTCGAATCAAAGAAGTTCAACAAATTTTTTCAAAAATTTATAATGATGCACCCTGTCCCAGTTTTGATGGCTCGGAATTTGATTGTTTACTAGAACCTGATCAAATCTTGCCTTTCGGTGATGTGACAATAGAAGTTATTCCAACGCCTGGCCATACGCCCGCTTGTAACAGCTTTTTAATAGAAAATATGCTTTTCGTTGGTGATAGTATTTTNATGCCAGACTTTGGAACAGCAAGATGTGACTTCCCAGGTGGCAGTGCTCGAGATTTATATTCTTCCGCTCAAAGATTATTGCAACTGCCAAAGTCTACAAAAGTTTTCGTTGGTCATGACTATGGACCGGGCGGCCGCCCAATCGCGTGGGAAACGACAATTGAAAAACAAAAAGAAGAGAATATTCACATTAATGATGGTGTTCAAATTTCCGAGTTCGTCTCAGTTCGAGAAGCGCGGGATGCTGGGCTCAGTTTACCTAAAATGATTATCCCTTCGATCCAAATTAATATGAGGGCAGGGAGGCTTCCTGAGGTTGAGAGGAATGGCATTTCCTATTTGAAGACCCCAATTAATTGTTACCCGGGGATTCAAGCCGGGGATAATTAAAAACGAATTCATAAACTGCTTCTATATCACGTGCTGCTTTTTATTATACTTTTCAATAGGCACCATAAAAATTGATAATAAGGATGGTATGATTATCAGCGTCAGAACCGCCGATAGCGTTAATCCACCTATAACAACGGACCCTAAACCCCTATATAATTCTGCGCCAGCTCCCGGAAAAAGAACCAGCGGCATCATGCCTAAAACACTGGTGAGGGTTGACATGAAAATAGGTCTTATTCTGTTTCGTGTAGCTTCAATTATGGCGTCTGTTTCGCTCAAACCCTCTGACCGGAATTGATGAAGAGTTTGATGGACAAGCAAAATAGCGTTATTAACCACAATTCCTACAAGAATTACAAAACCCAAAAGCGTTAACATATCCAAATTTTGGTGCTGGAATAAACTTAAAATAACTAATCCAATTACGCCCCCTGCAGCGGCCAAAGGAACTGAAAAAATGATAATTAGTGGATACAGAAAACTCTCAAATAAAACAGCCATTACGAGATAGACAATAACTAGAGCAATTAAAAGGTCTAATACCATTTCATCCCAAGTCTCGGTTAGCTTGTCGGCTGTTCCTGAAAGTTCAAGTTTTACCGTGTTGGGAACACCCTCATTTCTTAACTCGTTTATTACAAACAACTGTATCTTTTCCATGGCTGTTTCTAGCGCCATAGTCGTGGGAGGGTTTATCTGTAAAGTGATGGTTCTCAACTGTTCTTTGTGTCTTATTTCACTGGGGCCTCTCGTGATTTCTATATCAGCTAGTGAACTCGTTGGTATAATTCTGCCATCCGTTGTTGCGATGGGCAGGTCCTCTATACTTTGAGTCGAGCGGATATGATCAGTTGGACCTTTAATAGTTAGATCAAGGCGCTCTCCCTCCACTGTTATTTCGGCTACCCTCAATCCATCATTAAAGGCGTCGAGTGTCAGTCCCAATCCCCTAGAAGAGAGCTTATTATCAGCTATAAAGGTTGGATTGGGTTTTACCCGTATTTCTGGAGCACCCAGACTCAAAGATGGTCGAGGCCTCATCCGAGTACCCTCTCGTCGAGGAAGAACCTTACCGAGTTTGCCCGCTGCTCTTTGAGCGATCCCAATTATTTCTTCCAGGTTTCCTCCAGAGACGTCAAGGTCAATTGATCTAGAACCCCCAATACCTCGGCCAAAAATTGATCTTTTTCTCATTATAGCAAAAGTTTTTGGTTCTGAATAAAGTGATCGTTCGAGAATTGGTATTAAGTCATCAATCCTAGATGGGTCGGTGGCTACGGCTCCAATAATCGCATTGGCTCGAAAGGCCGCGAAAAAAAATCGTTGTATCGACGGTTGATCGACTGAAACTTCTTTGTCTTTTCCCTCTATGTTCCATAGTGGCTCAGTCGCTTTCTCAGACTTAGTTGCAATTTCTGTCATAGTTTTTAAGTTATAGCCCGAAGGAGGCATCACGTAGCCAATAATTAGATTACGATTGCCGTCTGGTAAATAATCAAGTTTTGGAAGGAGAAGAGTGGTGATGATACCTGAAACGAGCAGCACAGATATTACAGCACTCGCGGCCATCACTCGATTATTCGTCACGGCGCGGGTGAAATATAGAACATATCTTACAAACATCGATGCAGAATGATCTATCAAATTGATACGGCGTTTCGTCGTTATTTCCTGAACGTTGCCTTTTAATAATCTACTTGCAAGTGCCGGTATTACCGTGACGGAAACGATCAACGACAATAATACTGCCACCGATATTGCAACAGCAATATCTCTGAATAATTGACCGACTTCTAATTCCATTATTAGAATTGGTATAAATGCCATCACTGTTGTTAATGCCGAAACTAAAACAGCTCCCCAAACCTGATTTGCACCCTCAAAAGCGGCCCTAATGATCGGGAGTCCCTGTTGCCGAAAGCGAAATATATTTTCCAGGACAACAATAGCTGCGTCCACAACCATGCCTATGGCGAAGGCGAGGCCCGCAAGAGATATAACATTAATCGATCGGCCTAGAACTGCCATCGCAACAAAAGATCCNACTATTGATACTGGAATTGCAAGTGAAATNACNAGCGTGGCTGAGCCACTGCGAAGAAAAAGAAGCAGGACTATTGCTGCTAAAGTTCCTCCGATATAGATGTTTTGTTGAACAAGATTAATGGCGGAGTCTATGTACGTTGTTTCGTCATAAACTTGGGTCAAAACTAGTTTTTCAGCTGCTAAAAAGTNTCTATTAATGTCCTTGACTGCACTTCTTATTCCTCGCATCACTTCTATAACGTTTGCCCCAGTCTCTCTATAGACCGGAAGAGCTATGGCCGGTTCTCCCATCATCCTTATTCTTGATACTGGTTTTTTGTAATCGAAGATTACATCAGCTATATCTTCGACTTTCACTCTGGTGATGCGGCCGGAGGTTATATCTTTAGTAGACTTGAGGACAACATTTTTTACAGAGCGTATACTTTCAAAGTCCCCCTCTGTTCTTACTACATAACGACGTTTACCCTCATCTACCGCCCCTGCAGAAATGGATGCATTCGCCATCCGAAGTGTATTCAAAATATCTGGGATAGTTAGTTTGTAACGTGCAAGGCTCTCCGGGTTAACGATTATTTGCATTTCCCGCTCTGCGCCGCCATAAACGCGGACCTCTGATATCCCTTTTACTCGTTCTAAACGATCTTTTATGAAATCATTTGCGAGATCATAATATTTATGAACTTNGGTTTCGTTGCCTTCTAGCTTTCTTAGTATCAGCCATGCGATGGCATTGTCTTCTGAACCGGCTGTGTTTAAGGATGGTTCGTTTACTTCTGCTGGATAGTTTCCTACACGATCTAACCTATTGGATACAAGAAGCACTGCTTTTGTCATGTCTTGGCCAACAGAAAACTCTAGCGTTACACGGGCCCGTCCAGTTTCTGAGCGACTGACTATAGACTCTAGTCCCTCTATACCTTTGAGTTCTTTCTCCTGTCTATTTACAACTTCACGCTCAACTTCTGCAGGTGCGGCTCCAGGCCATTGAGTTGTTACCGTAATAACAGGTCTATTCACGTCTGGCGTTAATTGAATGGGAATGGTTTCTAAGGCGACGAACCCAAACATTATGACCATTAAAACAGCGGCAATTACTGCTATTGGTCTTTCGATAGATACATTTATAAGACGGTCCATATGTAAGCCCTAATTTACAGGTTTAACAATTTCACCAGGCCTTAGTCTCTCATTTCCACGAGTGATCGTTATATCTCCAGGTAGTAGGCCTTCTATGACTTCGAAGCGCTCTCCAACTGACCGACCTATTTTGATTACCTTTTTTACTGCCTTATTATCTTTTAGAACGTACACATTCTTATTACCTTTATTCATAAGAATGGCATCTTTGTGTACGGTGGTGATGCGTGTTGAAGTTCCTATTGGAATGTCTAGTGTTACTGATTGATTCCCGACTATTCTCATTCCTTTGGAACTCGCATCCAAGGTAAAGCGAGCCGCTAAAGTACGCGTTTGCATATTTTCCTGAGGGATAACTGTGCGAAGAGAGGCTTCGAAAAGAACCTCGTTCTGCAATTTTCCTTGAACCTTCATGTTTGGAACCAAGTTGAGTGCACGTACTGTTGGTATGTCAGCTTCTATTTCAAGATCATCATCATTAAGCATTGTAACGATTGGATCGCCTGTTCTGGTATAACTTCCAGGAACGATATGTGTGGAAATGATAATGCCTGAATAAGGAGCTTTTATGAGAGTATCTCTCAAAAATTGTTGTGCCATATTTAACGCCGCTTCTGCGCGTGCCACTTCTGCTTCCGCTTCTTTTAGTGATCCAGCAGCCATCTCAAGGTCACGCTGGCTATTCTGATCTCTATCTTGTCGGAATGCCGTTGACCCTCGCAGAGCAATAATNCGNTGCCTCGCTTGTTCCTTTTTTTTGAATTCGGCGTTACTTTTTTCTCCTATTGCCCTTGCCCTGCTGAGCTCAGCCTTTTTAAGGCGGAGTGACTGCCGTAGTTGATCTGATGAAAGTCGCGCCAAGATTGCGCCTTTCTTTACTCGGTCACCGATTCTTACTTCTAGTTTTTCTATCCGTTCTGCAATTCGTGTTGCAACGATACCGGACTGGTTGGTTACAACCCTACCCAATACTGGCATAGTTTGAGACATAGGTTCTAAGATAACCTTATCCGTAAAAACAGGACTAGATCGTTGCTCCGCGCGGGTGGTTTCGATGTAAAAAAACGCAATGGCTGAGAGTGCAAAAAAAATGAAAAGGTCATGACCTAATTTTAAACTTTGGTGAGCTTTATGCTGTTCCAATTTGTTAAAATGATAAGAATGAGTCACTAACTTCCCCCCCCCAACACTTTATTGTCGGATAAACTCTTAATGTCTTTACATCTACGAAGTAGAATTAAGTTTGGTTTAAATGGTGTTGACGTTAGAAAGTTCAATACATGCTGTCTAAATAAGATTTTGTTACTAAACACAAAAATGGTTGTTGGGATAAGCCACTATTTCTATTCCTTGTAAAGTATAAAATCATAATTTTCCTATTTTTTGAAAAATAGTGGCACTTAGGTTAATATAAGGAAAATGTTTTGCTGAGCTTTAATATGACCATAGTATTTAGTCACCCAGGCTGCCTAGGGCATAATATGGGAGAAGGACATCCGGAGAGGCCAGCTCGTATGGATGCCGTAGAACAGGCGCTTCAACGAGAAGGATTTGACGGTAGACTAGTGAGGCGAGATGCGGAAAGAGCAGCGCTTGATAGTATTGGATTGATGCATCCTCAAAAATATATAGATCAAATTGTGGCCAGTGTGCCCTCATCTGGGATCACGAGGCTAGATGCAGATACATGTTTATCTCCGGGATCTTTGGAAGCCGCTCTNAGGGCGGTTGGGGCAGCTTGTTCTGCTGTAGACGCAGTAGTTTTGGGCGAATCAAAAAATGCTTTTTGTGCGGTGAGGCCGCCTGGACACCATGCCGAAACAAATCAAGCTATGGGATTTTGCATTTTCAACACGGTCGCAATTGCAGCAGCCTATGCTAGACGAAGATATGGTGTTGAACGTGTGGCCGTGATTGATTTTGATGTTCACCATGGCAATGGCACTCAAGAAATGTTTTGGTCAGACCAAAACTTATTCTTCGCTTCCACACACCAGATGCCTCTATATCCTGGAACTGGATCAAAGAGTGAAAGAGGAGAATTTGATAACATTGTAAATTGTCCGTTGATCGCAGGCGACGGTAGTAGTGAGTTTAGGATGGCTATCTCAGANGTTATATTGCCAGGATTGGAGACGTTTCAGCCCGATTTACTGCTTGTCTCCGCGGGATTTGACGCTCACATGAATGATCCGCTTGCCGGATTAAATTTACAAGACAGTGACTATGCTTGGGTGACAAAACAACTTTTAGAAGTAGCAGANAAATTCACAAATGGCCGTTTGATATCGACCTTGGAGGGAGGGTACGACCTTTTAGCCCTTACGTCATCTGTTGCTTCGCATGTGGAGGAGCTGGTACAAGCTTAATCTTCAAAGCCACTAATAAAAATCTTTGCGGATTCTGTTAAGCAACTCAGTAATTGTCAGTTTCAAGGAGGAAAATTTGAGTAAAGAAAGTAAAATAGAGGATTTAAATTTTGAAGCATCTTTGAAAGAACTTGAAGAAATAGTGGACCGTTTGGAAAACGGTCAGGGATCATTAGAGGATGCTATATCAGCATATGAACGCGGCTCATTATTGAAGAAACATTGTCAGGCCAAATTGGATGAAGCTCGGTTGAAAGTAGAAAAAATAAGATTGCCTCAAGAAGGCGGTGCAGTAGAGATTACGGACTTCGATGAATGAGTCTTTTTCATGAATAGTGTAGGATTTTTATGACTTTACGCAAGGCACTTGAAGATTGTGCAGTTAAGATAAATAAAACCATGGAGGATCTCCTGCCAGGAGCCGTGGGCGCTGAAGCTATCCTGCGAGACGCTATGAAATACAGTTCGCTTGGCGAGGGGAAAAAAATACGACCCTTTATGGTGCTTCAGTCTTCCAACCTGTTTGGTGTAAAAGAGGAAGTTGCGTGCCGGGTGGGCTCAGCTGTAGAATTTTTACACAGCTACTCATTAATTCACGACGACTTGCCCGCAATGGACGACAGTGATTTCCGAAGAGGGAAAAAAAGTTGTCACAAGCATTTCAATGAGGCAACGGCAATTCTAGCTGGTGATGCATTANTAACTCTGGCTTTTGAAATTTTGTCTGATCCTTTAACAGCAGANGACAGCTCTGTAAGATGCCAGCTTGTTAACTTTCTAGCGAAAGCTGCTGGGCATCGGGGAATGGTCGCGGGGCAAATGTTAGATTTAGTGACAGAGGGAAAGCAATTGTGCGTCGACGAAATAGTTCAAATGCAGNGTCTTAAAACAGGAGAAATTTTNGCGTTNTGCATGGTTTCTGGCGGTATACTAGGTGGTGCTAGCAAGTTGCAACTTGATGCACTCAAAAAATACGCTTATGGATTTGGTATAGCTTTTCAAATAGTAGATGATTTATTAGACGTAGAAGGAAACATAGATACGATCGGAAAACCTGGTGGGCAAGATGCCAAAATGGAAAAAGCTACACTGGTAGCAAAATTAGGGGTTGAAGAGGCAAGGCATAAGGCGGTATTGCTGGTAGACGAATCTATTGAAGCATTAAAACTATGGGGTGCAGAAGCGAACCACCTTAGGTCCCTAGCCCAATTTGTTTTGGAAAGACAAAAGTAAAGTTTGAACGTTATGTCGAACAGCAATACACCTACATTGGATCTGGTTAAGAACCCTAAAGACTTACGGGGGCTTAAGCCCGAAAATCTAACCGCACTGGCACAAGAGTTGCGCCAAGAGGTGATAAATGCAGTTTCTGTGACTGGCGGTCACTTAGGGGCTGGACTAGGTGTTGTCGAACTAACAATTGCTCTCCATTACGTCTATCAAACCCCTTATGACAGACTAATATGGGATGTTGGTCACCAAGCCTATCCGCATAAGATTATAACTGGCCGCAGAGATAGAATAAAAACACTGCGGCAAACTGGGGGGTTGTCTGGGTTTACAAAAAGAGCGGAAAGCGAATTTGACCCTTTTGGAGCTGCGCATAGCTCGACCTCTATTTCTGCGGGATTAGGCATGGCAGTTGCCAGAGATTTAAAGTCTGAAAAAAATCATGTGATTGCCGTAATTGGCGACGGGGCTATGAGTGCGGGCATGGCTTACGAGGCTATGAACAATGCTGGTGCAGGTAACTCAAAACTTTTAGTTGTTTTAAATGATAATGATATGTCTATAGCCCCAGCTGTAGGTGCAATGAGCTCGTATTTATCCAGGCTGATTAGTTCCACGTCATACAGGAGCTTAAGAGACCTAGCTAAGCAGCTCGCCTCTCATCTACCTAAACAACTAGAGCGAACAGCCAAAAGGGCAGAAGAATATGCGCGAGGATTGGTGACCGGTGGGACACTTTTTGAGGAATTAGGGTTCTATTATGTNGGGCCTGTTGATGGACATAATTTAGAACACCTGCTGCCAGTATTACAAAATATTAAAAATGCTAAACAGGACAAACCAGTATTGCTGCACGTTGTAACAGAAAAGGGCCGCGGTCACCCATTTCCTGAAAAATCACTGGAGAAATATCATGCTGTACAGAAGTTTGATCTTGTCACCGGCGCCCAATCCAAAGCCAAAGCTAACGCCCCATCTTATACAGAAGTTTTTTCTAAATCGCTTATACGAGAAGCAGAGCAAGATGAGAGAATCGTTGCGGTCACTGCAGCGATGCCATCTGGTACAGGCATAGATAAATTTGCACAACAATTTCCGCAGAGNAGCTTTGACGTTGGAATCGCGGAACAGCATGCTGTAACATTCGCGGCCGGCCTGGCAACAGAGGGTTTAAAGCCTTTCGTAGCGATTTACTCTACTTTTCTTCAAAGGGCTTATGACCAAGTTGTTCATGATGTTGCNATCCAGGGGCTGCCTGTCCGTTTTGCAATTGACAGAGCAGGTTTAGTGGGCGCAGATGGTGCAACGCATGCAGGAGCNTTTGATTTAGCTTACCTCTGTTGCCTTCCTGGATTTATTATTATGGCCGCTGCAGATGAAGCGGAATTAGTGCATATGATAGCGACGGCAAGAGATATAAACGACGCCCCTTCTGCGATTAGATACCCCAGAGGTGAGGGTGTGGGGGTGGAGCTTCCAGACCATGGTACGCCTTTGCCGATAGGTAAGGGACGGTTGCTTCGTAAAGGTTCTACTGTTGCCATACTCTCTTTAGGATCGCGGTTGAAAGATTGTCTGTTGGCTGCGGAGCAATTGGCAGCTCTTGGGNTGAGCACTACGGTTGCAGATGCACGGTTTGCAAAACCACTCGATACCGAGCTTATAAAGCAAATGGCTCAAGACCATGAGCTCTTGATAATTCTTGAAGAAGGCTCTGTCGGTGGGTTCTCGAGTCAGGTTTTGCATTTTCTCGCACTTGAGGGTTTGCTGGATGGNGGTNTAAAAGTTCGTCCAATGACACTGCCAGATATATTTATTGATCATGCNTCTTCGGATGANCAATATAAAATCGCGCAATTAGATTCGGCGAGTATAATAGACGTTGTTGTTAAAACTCTCGGTAATAGTGAATTGAGTGGCTCAGCCTCAGCTTAAAAAAACAGAAATAATGGCCAATCGTATTCGACCAGAACAGTTTAAGCCGTTGACGGATCTGTCCATCACAGATGAAGATAAANTAAGGCTTGACCAACTTTTAGTTTTGAACGGTTTAGTAAGGTCGAGGACGCATGCAAAGGATTTGATCATCAGGGGTAAAGTAATTTGTGACCAAGAAGTTGCTAAAAAAGCAAACAGATTAGTTTCTACAAAATCAGAACTAAAAGTGATCAACTTATCAAAAGAATGGGTTTCAAGGGGGGGCTTTAAACTTGTTGGAGCCATCGAACACTTTAAAATAGAGTTAAAAAATAAAATTTGCTTGGATATTGGAGCTTCAACAGGAGGATTTACTCATGTTTTACTTCGGGGGGGGGTGCAGAAAGTATATGCGGTTGATGTTGGAAGGTTTCAGTTAGCTGGCGAAGTAAAATCGGATCCGCGGGTCGTTAATCTCGAGAACACTGATGCTAGATTACTGAATAATCGAATAATATTAAATCCTGTAGACCTCATCGTATGTGACGTTAGTTTTATTTCTATTAAGAAAGTACTCCTTCCTTGTATGGCGCTTTCAAAAACCGGTGGACAATTATTATGTCTATTTAAGCCACAATTTGAGGTTGGGCCGGGAAAATTAAAAAAGACGGGAGTATTAACCGATGTTGATTTGCGGATAAAATTATTAAGACAAATGGAAAGTTGGTTTTTGAATTTTAAAGATTGGAAGTTCAAAGGGAGTATGCAGTCTTCATTACCAGGGCGGGAAGGAAATAAAGAGTTTTTTATATTGGCGGAGAAACTATAGAAGGTATTTGTTTGCGGTCATAGAATTGATTCAATGTATACTTCCTTGACCAGTTCTTCATAACGAATTTTCAATTGCGCTTTTGCATCAATCTTAAAATTTCGAATATCTTCTGAAGTAGGGCGACCTTTTTCCCACATTCGTACGGCTAGTGGATAAATTATTCCTTTGATTGCCATTTTTTCTGGATTTAATGACCTTCGTGCTGCGGGACTNTTTGTTTGAATAGCTACGCGCAGTTTCCCCTCTACTAACTTTCCTTTAACGTATAGTGAAATATAAAACAGTGGGAGCGTGAGCACATCTCTACCCACCATAAATTTATATAGCTTTTCTTCATTAAATTGCTTGTCGCGTTTCTTTTGCTCCTTGTCTTTTTCTAGTCGCTCTTTTGCTAAGTCATCCAGTTCTTCTTCCTCTTTTTCCTCTTTCTCTTGAGATAAGGAGTAGTTTGTATAAGAGTAATAAACAAATAGCGATGGAAGTAGCAGAGAAAACAATAGACGCCAGGTAAATAAACTACTCATCTTTTTTTCCTTCTAAAATTCCCAGTTTTATGATGTTATCTATTAAGAAATTATCTGGGAGGATAAAATGAAAAAAATATTAGCAAGCCTATGCACTATATTTTTATTTAGTAACATAGTTACTAGTGCAAAAGCTGAAATTAACTTTCTTATTGGAACGTGGGCAGAGGAACCTCTTACACCTTTTGTTGAAGCGTTTGAAAAAGAAACAGGCATTGAGGTAAATATCCAAACATTTCCATTTAGAGATTTACTTGCAACTATTGAAGTAAGAGGAAATGCACAAGCTGATGATGTTGATGTAATATTTGTTGATG
>FUFK010040154.1_pt1 | contig 49233 bp, 47 predicted proteins | sample 1021851 | NCBI WGS metagenome assembly FUFK01 (sample SAMEA51879418, study PRJEB19060) | metagenome | reverse complement strand
CCTGCCCAGCGGGCTGCTCCCCGATAGCTCAGCGGTAGAGTAGGTGACTGTTAATCACTTGGTCGTTGGTTCGAATCCAACTCGGGGAGCCACTTACATTCTCTAAGCGATTGAGACTGTAAGACTTTTTGGTTGAGCGCTTGGATCGCTACCACAAAACTTCCCACACTGCGCTTTCAAAGCGCTTCTTGAACATACGTCAGGTAGACGCGGCGGAACCAATCGCCCGCCATTCCCTCCATGGTCGCAATTGCAGGGATCATGGTCTTAAGCACCGAGCAACGCATTACCCTATTGCTCTCCGTTGGATTATCCCAAGCGGAGGAAGCAATAGCAAAGTCCTCTTCTGACCAACCATCGTCTTGTACCGCTTCCAGCAGAACACCTTGCCAAGCAGTTTCAGCAACGCCGACCTGATCCGGTCCTAAAGTGATACGAGGTGGGGACTCTGCAGCCTCCGCTTCAATGCTCTTCCGAATGATCCTCATATATTCGTACAAATGCTCGTCGCCTAAGGCTTGTACGTACCGAAATTCAGCTAGTTGTACCTTACCCTCATCGGAAAGGCTGACTTCGCATGCCCTCCCTTCCGACCGGATGATTGCCGAATAATACACGAAGAACGTGTTCACGTCTTTCTGCGGAAGTCGTGCCAGTCCGTTCATCACCAATCTGTTGGACAGTCGGAGCAAGATTGCCCCGGCCGCATCAGGCTGACTACGGAAATCAATCCGCGCAGCGGCCATTTCTTTTTCGGCGCGAGCAATTAGCGCATCGCTAGCATAAAGCTTCCCGAGGTGATCCGCCATCGCGGTATGCAGCTTACCGGTCGCACCCATCGAGGTTGCAACTCTGGCAGCAAACCCTTCTTGTCGAAGCGAGGCACCCAGTGTCGCAATGGGGTAAGCGGGAGGGGCCGGAGGGGGGATCTTGGCCGTGCGTATAGGTGGCGGGGTCGGAGCGTTGGCCACATCGGGCTGGTCTTGTTCGAAGTCTACCCCGGCCAGTTCTCGAGTATGTTCATTCAACCACCATATTTCTTCAGGGGGAGCCAGCGTTGCAAAGAGAACAGTATCCTCAGAATAATTAAGCTGAGTGAGATACCTACCCACCAGAGCGTTCGCCGCCCCACTTTCTACGAGACGCCCCTCACGATCTAAGTAGCTCGCATGGAAGCCCAATCCAGCATTCCGGCCGAGGGTTTTCCTAACACCCCCCATCCAGATGAGAGCACAAGCTGACGCACATATATCTTCCCCAAGGACCGCCGTTTCATAGCCACGAAGGCGAATAAGCCTCCCAATTTCCAGCGCAGGAATAAGTTGTCCGCCATCACTCTCTAAGCCGACAATCGCATGAGGAAACCGTATCGATAGCTCACGAAACCTTTCCTCGTCACCTTCCACGATATCGCCCATGATCAGGATAGCTTCCGTCCCGTCATCGAGTGTCTGGTTATAAAACTCAGCGGAGTAGGCAGGGATTGGATAGGCCAACCCCAACGCCAAAGCTGCTTTTGTGATTAAGGATCGCATGGCCACTCCGGTATGTCCGCTAATAGAGTATAGCTAGCGATAAAATCTAAAGGGCTCATTTCGCTGCGCGCAAGTCTGCGAAAAGAATTTCACGTATATGGCGAGGGAACCGCGAGTACATACAATCTAATTGCTTCAGTAGCGATCTTGGGTGAACCAACCCGTAGCTTCTCGACCACGCAACCCGCGTCAGGCGCGGTCATCGACAACGAAACTAAGTTAGGCCGAGTTGGGCGGCTAAGAAGGAACAGATTGAGCCCGAGGGCCACTACGTAGAAGGTCGGGTTCTGGCTATCATTTGACGCCGTGCGCGCTCATATCTGAGGCGAGGCGGTGGGCCTCTCTTCGCGCAAGGCGGCGACCCCGCGTGAAGTTCTGTACCCCGGCCCATCGCCTTACCCTCGCCGGTTGCAGTGGAGGCAATCCTCTCAGGCCGGTACTTACACCCCTACGAGCTGTATAAATAACGGCTCCGCATCGCATGGGCCATAACGCTCCTGCCACGCTTCTAGTTCGGCTTCGACATTTGATTGAGACGTAACCAGCAGAACCGGACGCAGGCCATCTGGTTCGCCAGCACCTTCAAGCCTTTCGACCCTCGTCCGCAGACTACGCATTGACCACTTCGGGTTTACGGATAATCACGCGTAGGATCTTATTGCCCTCGCCGATGGGGCCATGCTCCGCCTCATGAGCCGCCGTTGCTTCATCCTCGCTTTGCCCTTCGTGCTGGATGATCCGAACCCACGGGGCGAAACCGCCGAACGTTCGCGTCTCCAAGGCCTCAAGCCGCCGCTTCATAGCTCCAACCATTCCCGTACCTCCTTTGAAAGTTTGCTCAGATCGCCGTCAAACTCTGGCTGACGTTCGTTCTCGACACGCTTCTGTTCATCGGCTGACAGCGGGATGCCGAGCCACTGCTTACCCCAAGGAGAAAACGTGCCTTCCCGCGTCCTCCCCTCCAGCGTAGCCAGCCGTCGCTTGAGCGTGCTCATTGCTTTTGCTCCAATGCCGTGAGGCGACTTTCCAGATCGCAGGTTTCTACGAGTTGCTTGTGCGAGGTCAGCAGGGCCATGACACGCCCGGCCTCGTCCGGTGTTACTTCACCAGCCGCTACCGCAGACAACAACGCGGAGGAGGCCTTAACCGCATCCTCAGCACTGGCGATTTCAGGCAACGAGAAGCTGACCGGACTGTCCCGGCGGGCAGGTGCGATACGATCCAAGCAAAGGCGTAGCGCCGTAACGTCACCCTCCAGTGCCTTATCGATCGCCTTTCGGGTCAGAGATTCGTGCTCCCCCTCCAGCAATGCTTCGACTGCTAGGGTTGTCTTATTCCGCGCACCCGGAGTGCGGCCACCGAGGCCATTGCCGGGAGCGAACCTCCCATCCGGTTTCCGACCGTTATTTTTCGGAGTGTCAGACATTAGGACCTCCCCCAAGGCATATAGCTTCAAGTGCTGTCACACGCGGTACAAGCGCCTGCGAACCCGCCCCAAAGTAGCCGNCGAAACGGTAGGAACCTTGCCAGGTTTCTGTCTCGAAGCGGGAGGTGTGGCGGGGGTCTTGGATACCGATAGTACGCCCTCGCTTTGCCTCACTCTCCCGATGATGTAATCTTGCAAACTCAAATGACGGACTTGAACTAGCACAGTTCGGGGAGAAAGTCAACCTTTGTTCTCGTAATGTTCGACATCCGGAACGGTTCGCGATAGGCACGGAAGCTTGAGCAGCAAGCGCCTTGATTCCCTCGCGGACTATGCCCGGCACCATTACAGTGTGAGGATTGATTGCCGCTGCGGTCGCGTAGTCATGCTGGACCCGCACGATTTGCTAGCGACTATCGCGGCGAGAGGGTTGCCGCGTTATAGCTTGGAGGGCTTGGCAGTGCGCCTAAGGTGTCAGAAATGCGGAGCAAGGGCAAAGCGGATTGGTCCCGGTCTCGGAGATTGAGAGGGGCCAGCTTCAGTTACAGAACCGACTGAATCTATACCGCACTCTGACCTCTTGAACGTGTCGCAACCTTGAGGGGCATATATGGTCCCCACCGACTAACGTATGTCAGTAAAAGTCGTTGGAATGGCTCAATTCTACGGTCTGAGATTATCGACGCGATAGGGTTCACAGTCATTTAACCATTAAAAATCAGGCCGTTAATCAAGCGTATAGAAATTGAACGCCAACCATTCGTCGTTCGATTGGAGGCGTTATGATGTTTTTTAGAGCGTTCGGCTTCGGGATGGTCCTAGGCGCGGCTTTTCCGGGGTTTTTTGCTGGCCTGTTCCTTGCTGTACCTTTTCTAGGCATATTTGCCGTGATCGCCGGGACCGGTATCCTCGGCGAAATATACAATTTCACCGGACATATCGCACTTACTATAGTTGCGAGCTTGGCGCTGATGATTGGGGCCTTCAAGTCTCTCGTCTGGGCGAGCTTTCGCTTTCCGAAGGCAGCAACTGTAGGCTTCGTGAGCCTCTACACACTTACCTACGGTTCGATCGCCTACGGTATTGCTGATGGCGATTGGATTTGGGGGGCGGTGATTGGCGGCGGCGCTGGTTGGTACGTGTTCTCGAAATTGAAGCCATACCTGTGGTCCACGAACGAGGAGGATCTGCAGCGACTTGCTGAGGTCTAAGCTCCATCATGCCGCAGTGAAGCGAAAAGGCTGAAGGGGGACATGAACTGCAGCGGCGCTAACGGCAAACACTACGCAAGCGCAATTTGCAGCGTAAGGGGCGCGACCAGAACAACCATTAGGGCCGCAAAATCTAACCGAACGGCCCACCAACTACGAGGCAGGTGGCGGCGGCTGGATCGAGCGTGACAACGAGATCCATGGGCACCCCCGAGAACGCTGCCCATGAGGCCAAAATTGACGAGCTGGCGGACGCGCACTTCGATGCCGCGCTCGCTTTACTTTCGACCCCCGCGCCGGACGCCAAGGCCTACGCCTATAAAATGCAGGCCTATCACGATGCAGAGGCGTTCCAGTGGACGCGCAACCACGAAGTGACCGAGGGACTGGTTAGCGACGCTAAGCGGCTGATGCACTAAACAGCGGCACGGCTCCCGAGCATAAGCCCGTCACCCGTAGCAAGGTGGCGGGCCTTTCTATGTCACCCCGGACATCTCCCGTTAGAAAATGGTCCCTACTGCGGGGTGCGAGATGTCCCAAATTTGTCGGTCAAATGGGTGTCGGGTTTCCGATAGTAATATAAATACTACACCCCCCTCCCCCTCTCCCCCCCCATAACACCGTTTAGGGTCGAAAACCGATAAACAGCGGGCCGATTGCGCGTTTCGGACCGAACGCAAACGATCAAATCGTGGTCGAGCAAAAATTGGCGCGCTTTCTGGAGCCGTGCGAGCGAAAGCGGCAGCGTCTTGCTCCACCCATTGGCAATCAGAAAATCCCGGCCCCAGTGTTCGGCTCGACAAAGCTGGTACAGGTAGAGGGCGTCCGGATTGACCTTGAGCAAGTCATGGGCTGCGCGATTAATCTGCACGAACCTATCCCCTGCGAAGCCGTTGCAACCTTCCTGCTGGTACTTCCAAGCGCTGCGGGCTGTCCGGGCGACCTCTGGCTCAGGCAAGGCATCCCACAGCCCACCCTCATTCGTTTCCAGAGCGTATCTAACTAGCTCGTCGAGCGAACCGCACCCCGGCGCAGCCTTCCCGCAAATGGCTAGAAGTGTCTTGTTCCGTTCACCAACTTTTGCGGTATCAGATCCTGGAGCCTTTACATTTTCGGGCGAAGTTAAGGTTTCGGCTACCGGCAACATCTTCGGCAGTGCGCCGAGGTCAGCTAGCGACCCCTCCAAAAACTCATATCGACGCGATCCAGAACGGGAAGGTGGCGCGACAGCATAGCCGCCCCCAAGAATGTCTATTGCCCGACCGGGGAATAAGCCGCAGCGCAATTGTCGCTGCTCGCCATTGTAACGATACCAAACGTGGAAATTGCCCGAGGCGGTGCGCGCAATAACCGGACTTGGTCCGAGTTTGCCAAGGACATCTGCCAGAAGATTTTCGCATGGCTCGTCGATGTCTGCCATCGCTAGGCGATTGCGGGGGCCACACATGAACCCGAAAGCGTCAACGTCTGAGAATTTCGACGCCAGTTGCGCGGACCCTTTGCGCCCGATCCTGTTGTAACTTTTGACGCGGGGCAATTTCTCGTCCGCGTTCACTGGGAATGTCGCAATTCCTGCTTCGGCATAGGCGGGTTGCCAGTCTGCAAAGACGCCCATTGCTACTCCTCCCCCGTCGAATCGACTTTTTGCCGACCGAGGCAGAGGCGCAGTCCGCCCCATGCCCCGCGCGCTTCGCGAATGTCAGAAAAGGACTGCACGGTAGGATGCAGCCCGCCAGCGTCGGGAGGATCGAGGACGACGCTGTAAACGCCGTCCTCTCCCAGCGACAAAATGACCTTGCCGCGCTCCATCTACGCAGCCCCGTCTTGAGTGTCGTTGTCGTTATCGGCTGGCGCAAATTCGGGCAGGACCCAAACGCAACCCGAACGGCCCGACGCACCCTTGCGGCGCTTCTTGCTATCGGCCACCTTCTTGCCAGCGACCAATTCGCTTAGACGCGAACGAACCTGCGTAACGTGCAGGTCGAGGGCGTTTGCCACATCATCGCCAATGACACCCGCTTCGCCGCTTGAAGCGACCACGGCCAGCACCTTGGCGCGGATCGTCTTGGCACTAGATGCCATGGACTCCGCAGCGAGACGCGAGGTTTCTGGCGCTCCCCTGCGGTGCCCTGGAGTATGCGGATAGCGATCGTTTCTGATTTGTTCGCCTCTAGGCTTCATGGCTAAGGCCCTCCACTTCGACACCCGCACGAGATGCGAGCTGACCAAACCACTCGACTTGCTTGTCAGTGAGCGGAGAAGCGTCAACGACGCATTGGCCTAAAAACGATCCTGCCTTTCGCGTAAGGCGGGCTTCGCAGCGCAAAATTTCTAGCGCAGCGTTGCGGCGATCTCCAAAGGCAATCATGCTGCACCCCCTGTCACTGGACGCATCCAGCAGTGAGAGCGCGCATGGCCCGACGCGATAGCGAGGGCTTCCCCGTTATTGACGCTCAGGCGATCAAGCGCCCCGTCAAAGAGAACGAAATCAAATTCTGGAGGGTAATCCGGTAGTGTCGTCATGTTGCTTTTCCTTCACGTGGTGACCGCGAGGAAGCTGACGAACAGGGCGGTTGTAGTTTGCGGAAGGTTCCGCTATAATGCCGTTGCTAACGCCGTCCGCTTCAACACGGATAATTAGGCCGTCCCTCGCACAGGGGCGGCCTTTCGGTTTTTGAGGTGCGGATTAAGCCACAGCCCCAACGACAGGCAGGCTTTCCCGCCACGCCTTCTCGTCTTCCAATTTGATACGGGTTGCCCTGCCCAGTTTGGTGAAGGGTAACCTTCCAGCGCGATGTTCGTTGTAAACGAAAGCCCGGCTGCAATCGTTATCAGCGCAGAACGCTGCGATTGATTTCATGCCACTCGAAAAGTTCGCTCCCTGCGAAGCTTTCTGTTGCATTGTAGAATTTGACGGCTTANCCATGCGGCTGAGCTCCTGTGTGTACGCCGAGAATCATAGGCGAACGAGACCCGGCAAGCTACGCTGTTCCGTAAATGTTCGGGGAAAACTCGCTCGAAGGCGATTCGCTTAGGCGGATCGCAGCGACAGCGGCAACTGCACCACATCGCCTGAATTGCCCGACGCATAGCACCCCCACCCGTCAAGCAGGGTACGCCGCATCTCTAGGAACTTCGCGCGATTGTAGGCCCTGACCACCTTGTCGGGGATGCGGTGCGCTAAGGCCGCTTCTGCAACCGCCTCCGGGATCGTGGGCATACGCTCTGCAGCCCATGTGCGGAATGTAGAGCGAAAACCATGGACGACGTAGGGCAGCGAAAGCAGCTCTTTGCCAATCGTCATATCCGATAGGCGCTTGCCGCCCTTCCCCGGAAACACATGGCAGTCATTCTCTGAGGTGCGCCACCTCTTCGCACGCTCCAGAATAGCCAGAGCCTCCGGCGATAAGGTGACCGTGTGGGCCTCACCGTTCTTGCGCATCATAGATGCCGGACGCCGCCATTCGGCAGCCTCGAAGTCGATTTGCGACCACTGTGCATCCCTCACTTCGCCATTGCGAGCAGCGGTTAGGATGGTGAACAGCAGCGCCAGCCGCCCGATCGTTTCCGTCTTGCCCTCTACTGTCGAAACAAAAGCGGGCAGTTCCTCATAAGGCATGGAGGCAAAGTTGCCGCCCTCCTGCTGCTTGGACAGGAGCGCCGACAGGCTTTGACGCGGTGCCGCCTCCGTGCGCCAGCCGCTCGCCTTAGAGAAATCGAGGATAAGTCCGATCCTGTGACGCAGCTTTTTCGCCAGAGCGGGTTTCGTGTGCCAGACAGGCGAGAGTGCCGCGGCCACGTCTCGCTCTGTAATGCTATCGACACGCAGCTTCCCAAGCTTGGGGTGTATGTGCATCGAAAGAGACGAGAGAAAGGCCGCAGCAGTCTTTTCCGACCAGCCGGGACGCTTGGCCTTATAACAGGCGTCAGCAGCACCCTTGAATGTCGGCGGCGCGTTGCTTTCCTTGTCGCGTTCAGNAATCGGATCCCGCCCCTNCTTGGCAACCTTACGCAATTCTCGTGCGCGGTCCCTCGCCTCGGCAAGACTGTAAGCGGCAAGCGATCCAAGCCCGATGTCTTTTCTGGTGCCATTCACTTGGACACGCAGAACCCAAGACTTCGCGCCAGTGGGCGAGACTAGAAGATAAAGCCCCTCCCCATCGCCATGGCGCCCAGGCTTGGCGTTCTCGACTTGCTTGATTGTCAGTTTGCCCACGGGTCAGCGCTCCCACACAATTTCCCACGTTATGCGCTGGATAGAGAAAGGCGTCAATGCACGCCCAAAGACAATACACCCCCGTAAGCCTCAGAATTTAGGGAGCTTCAAACACAGAGAGATTCATCAGAGGACGAGAGTTGCAATCCAACTCGGGGAGCCACTTTTCTCACAAATTCAACAGCAAGCGCCCGCCCACCCAGGCGGTGAGCGCAGCTGTGCCCCAGCGGATCCAGCGCTGCGGAAGGTATTTGAGCGCCAGCAGGCTGCCGACCTGACCAGCGACGGCGACCGCGACGAGTAGGGGCAATCCCAGCTCCACCGCTGCGCCCAGACGCCCTGAACCGTTCTTGACGACCTGGCCCGCCAGCCCGAACAGCGAATTGACGAGAATGAACAGGCTCGCGGTTGCGGCGATGGCGCGCGCGTCGTTCCAGCGCACCAGATGCAGCAACGGAGCGAGGAAAATGCCCCCGCCGATGCCCACCAGCCCTGCCAGATAGCCGAGCGGAACGGCCACCAGCGGCATCCACCGCGCAAATCGCGTCGGCCGGGCGGGATCGCCGCCAGCGACAGGCAGCAACATCGAGAGCGCGGTGAAAACAAGGCTCCCCCCGAGCAAGGCGAGAAAGCCGGCCTCGCCGATAGGGGTCAGGCCGCCGATGAAGGCGGCCGGTGCGGCCAGCCCGGTCAGCAGGATCGCGCCGCGCCAGGGAGTGACGCCCGCCCGGCCGAAGCGTACCGAGCTGCCCGTCACCACCACCAGATTGCACGCGAGGGACAGCAGCGGCAGCAACCGGTAATCGACCTCGGCCAAGGCCAGCAGCGCGGTATAGGTCGATCCGCCGCCGAACCCGACGCTGGCGTACAACAGGGCGGTAACGAAGAAGGCAAGTGCGAGCGCGGCCATGCCTCCGCCTAGACGCTGGGTGCCGCCCGGGCTAGCGTCGAGGCGGAGGGAACAGGCCACTATGCGACCGGACGACATCACGCTGACGGGCGGGCTTGAACGCGCCCGGGCGGGCGACGCGCAGCGGGTCGGTGCGATCACCGCCGATGCCTTCCGCTACGATCCGTTCAATCTTTGGCTGTTCGGCGCGTTCGCCGGGATCGCCAATCTGTTTCATCTGCAGGCGCGGCGGATCTACGTCCCGCGCGGCTATTGCTACACGGCGGGCCACGAAGGCGCATGCATGTGGATGCTGCCGGGCGGCGATGCCGGGTTTTCGCTGCCCGATTACGCCGCCTTCGTCTTCCCCACGCTATGGCATTGCGGTCCGCGGGCGGTACGGCGCGGGATCCGGACCGGGGCCGCGATGGATAGCCGCCATCCCGATTTCCCGCACGCCTATCTCTTCAGCATCGGCGTGCGCGAGACGGCGCGCGGCAAGGGGTTGGGGCGCACGCTCATCCAACCCGTGCTCGACGCGTGCGACCGGCAGGGCCTGCCCGCCTATCTCGAGAATTCGAACCCGGCAAACACCGGGTTCTATTCCGCCTGCGGGTTTGCGCCGCTCGGCGATCCGATCCACCCCGAGCCGGGTTCTCCCCCGCTGGTGCCGATGGTCCGTCAGCCCCGCCGCAGCTAGCAGCGGGGCTACAGGTTCACGCCCTCGCACCGGTGCCGATGGCACCGTGGCAATGCTTGTACTTGTTGCCCGAACCGCAGGGGCAAGGCGCATTGCGGCTGATTTCCATGTCGGCATAGGGATTTTCGCCCGCCGAGCCGCCCGGCCCAACGGCGGCGCGTGAACTGCCCGCCAGCGCGCCGAACAAGGCTTCGCGCCCAGCCGACCCGTCACCATCGTTCGAGTCGTCGAGCCCGGTCAGCGGGTCGATATGTCCGGTGAGGAAATCGGGCAGGTCGGGAAGATTGACTGCCGGCATCGGCGTGGGCTCGGCCAGTTCGAGGCGGATGAGCTTGTTGGTCACCGTCTCGCGCAGTTTCTCGAGCATGGATTCGAACAGGCTGAACGCTTCCTGCTTGTATTCGTTCAGCGGCTGCTTCTGCGCATGGGCGCGCAAGCCGACGACCTGCCGCAGCGCGTCGAGCGTGGCGAGGTGATCCTTCCACTGCCCGTCGAGTTCCTGCAGCAGCACGCTCTTCTCGATCCGCCGCCACAGCGCAGGGTCGGCCGCAGCGATCTTGTTTTCCATGATGCGGTCGGCTTCCGCCACCAGCCGTTCCTCGATCATCTCGGGCTCGACCTGGTCTTCCTCGACCCATTGTTCGATCGGCGCATCTATGGCGAGGACGTCGTGGACGCGCGCCTTGAGCCCTTCGATATCCCATTGTTCGGGATAGGAGCCCGGCGGGCAGGCTTCGGTCACGATCGCATTGACTGCATCCTGGCGCATGTCGACGACCACATCGTCGACCGCCTCGCTGTCCATGATCTCCGCGCGCTGTTCATAGATCACCTTGCGCTGATCGTTCATGACATCGTCATACTGCACCACCTGCTTGCGGATCTCGTAATTGCGCGCCTCGACCTTCTTCTGTGCGGTCTCGATCGCCTTCGACAGCCATTTCGAACCGATCGCTTCGCCGTCTTCGAGATTCGAATTCATCATCTTGGAGAACAACGTATCCGGGCCAAAGATGCGCAGCAGGTCGTCTTCGAGGCACAGGTAGAACCGGCTCAGCCCGGGGTCGCCCTGACGGCCCGAACGGCCGCGCAGCTGGTTGTCGATCCGGCGGCTTTCATGGCGTTCGGTGCCCAGCACGAACAATCCGCCCGCTTCGAGCACCTGCTGCCGCTCGGCAGCGACCTCGGCCTTGATCCGATCGATTTCGAGGTCCTTCTTGGGCCCGTCCTCCAGTTCGCTCAGCTCGTCGTCGATCCGGAAATCGACATTGCCGCCGAGCTGGATGTCGGTCCCGCGGCCCGCCATGTTGGTGGCGATGGTCACCGCGCCGATGCGCCCCGCCTGCGCCACGATATGCGCTTCGCGTTCGTGCTGGCGTGCATTGAGGACCTCGTGCTCGACGCCTTCCTGTCGGAGGAATTCGCTGAGCATTTCCGACTTTTCGATCGACACCGTGCCGACCAGGACCGGCTGGCCGATGGCGTTCTTCTCGGCAATCGCCTTGGCGATGGCTTTGAACTTGTCCTGCGTGTTCTTGTAGAACTCGTCATCCTCGTCGATGCGCGAAACGGGGACGTTGGTCGGGATCTCGACCACGTTCATCTTGTAGATGTCCCAGAATTCAGCCGCTTCGGTCGCCGCGGTGCCGGTCATGCCCGACAGCTTGGGATACATGCGGAAATAGTTCTGGAAGGTGATCGACGCCAGCGTCTGGTTCTCCGGCTCGATCTTCACGCCTTCCTTGGCCTCGACCGCCTGGTGCAGGCCGTTCGACCAGCGCCGGCCTTCCATCATGCGGCCGGTGAACTCATCGATGATGACGACCTTGTCGTCCTTCACGATGTAATCGGTATCACGCTTGAACATGTGCACCGCGCGCAGCGCCTGGTCGACGTGGTGAACCACCTGCGTGTTCTCGACGTCGTAGAGGTTCTCGGTCTCGAGCAGGCCGCGTTCGATCAGCAACTTCTCGAGCTGTTCGGTGCCATCCTCGGTCAGCTGGATGTTGCGCTGCTTTTCGTCCTTTTCGTACCAGTCCTCGGGGAAGGTCTTCACCACCTCGTCGATCGAAAGGTAGAGGTCCGACTTGTCCTCAGTCGGTCCCGAAATGATCAGCGGGGTACGCGCCTCGTCGATCAGGATCGAATCGACTTCATCGACGATCGCGAAATTGAACGGCCGCTGCACCATTTGCCCGCGTTCGTGCTTCATGTTGTCGCGCAGGTAATCGAAGCCGAGCTCGTTGTTGGTCGAATAGGTGATATCCGAATTATACGCATCGCGCCGCTGCTGCTCGCTGATGTTGGGCACGATCACCCCAACCGTCAGGCCGAGGAACTTGTGCAGGCGGCCCATCCATTCGGAGTCGCGCGCGGCGAGGTAGTCGTTCACCGTGACGACGTGCACGCCCTTGCCCTCGATCGCATTGAGATAGGTCGCCAGTGTGGCGACCAGCGTCTTGCCCTCGCCCGTACGCATCTCGGCAATTTCGCCGCGGTGCAGGACGATGCCGCCGACCATCTGGACATCGAAATGGCGCATGCCGAGCACGCGGACCGATGCCTCCCGCACCGTGGCGAAGGCTTCGGGAAGGATGTCGTCGAGCGTCTTGCCCTCGGCCAGGAGCGCCCGGAACTTGTCGGTCTGCGCGGCGAGTTCGGCGTCGCTGAGCGCCTGCATCTGCGGCTCCAGCGCGTTGATNCGATCGACGATCTTGCCGAGCGATTTGACGTAGCGGTCATTGGCCGAGCCAAAGACGGATTTCATGATGGAGTTGAACATGTTGGGGCCTTCGAGCCTTCCGCGTGAACTTATGGATGGGAGGCCCGCACGCGCGGTGCGCGGCGGGCAGGAATACGGCAGCAAACGGGCGCGGGGCGCCTATTCGTAGGAGCGGTCGATACCGATGTGGACCGCGGGGATCATCACCGCGACGGTCCGGACGCACTCGGCCGGCTGCGCGGCGGGCCGCAGGACACGCGCCTGGCCGGCGATCGNTGCGCCTTCGCGGGCCTCGTGCTGGATGCAGCGGTCGGTACCGGCGGTCAGTTCGACTCCGGAAACCCCGTCATAGGCCTGCGCATGCGCAGGTGCGCCCGCGGCGGCGAGGCCGGTAAGAAGCGCGAGCAGGGTAAGGATGCGACGAAGCATTGCAGCGGTCAGATAGGACGTGTGGCTATGCGCGTCCACCCCGCTTGACCGTTTACCCCGCCCCGCTCTGCGCCTAACGAGCGCCAATGGATCTTGCCCGCTCACCCCTCGCCCGCCCCTTCCCCGAACTGCCGCAGATCGGCGGCGTCACGCTGCGCGTCGCCTGCGCCCGGTACAAGGAGTGGGACCGCGCCGATCTGACCTTCGCCGAACTGGCCGAAGGGACCACCGTAGCCGGCGTCTTCACCCAATCCTCCTGCGCCTCGAGCGAGGTCGAGTTGGGCCGCGAACAGGTGCGCCAGGGCCATGCGCGCGCATTGATCGTCAATGCCGGCAATTCGAACGCCTTCACCGGCTACCGCGGCCGCGAGGCGGTCGATCAGATCGTGCAACAGGTCTCCACAGCGCTGGGCTGCTCCGCCGAAACCGTGTTCGTATCCTCCACCGGCGTCATCGGCGTGCCACTGCCGAAGGACCGGGCACGCGCGGGCGTCGAGGCCGTTCTCTCCGCCGAGCCATGCAGCTGGGAAGACGCCGCACGCGCGATCGGGACGACCGATACCTTTACCAAGGGCGCGGGCGCGCATGCGATGCTGGGCGACACCCGCGCCGCGCTGGCGGGGATCGTCAAGGGCAGCGGCATGATCGCCCCCGACATGGCAACGATGCTCGGCTATGTATTTACCGATGCGGCGGTGGCGCCCGAATTCCTGCAGGAAATGCTCGGCCGGGCGAATGCGGCAACCTATTCGTGCATCACCGTCGACGGAGACACGTCGACCAGCGACACCGTGCTGCTGTTCGCCACCGGCAAGGCCGGNAATACCCCGCTTGCGTCGTGGAGCGATGCGGGGGCGGACGCCTTCTACGCCGCGCTTCTCCAGGTGTGCCGCGACCTCGCGCAATTGGTGGTCCGCGATGGTGAAGGTGCGCAGAAATTCATCGAAATAGCGATTGCCGGTGCGGCAAGCGACGACAGCGCCCGGCGCGTCGGGCTTGCCATTGCCAATTCGCCGCTGGTCAAAACGGCGATAGCGGGCGGCGATGCCAANTGGGGCCGCGTGGTCATGGCGGTCGGCAAGGCCGGCGAACCGGCAGACCGCGACCGTCTGTCGATCGGCTTCGGCGGTATCTGGGCCGCGCGCGACGGACAGCCGCTGGCCGAGTATGACGAAGCTCCCGTGGCCGCCCATCTGGCAGGCGAGGACATTCGCATGGATGTCGATCTCGGCGTCGGCGACGGGCGCGCGACCGTGTGGACCTGCGACCTGACGCATGGCTACATCTCGATCAATGCGGACTATCGCTCGTGACCGCGCTCGACGACCAGATCCTCGATCTCATGCGCCGGGTTTCCGAACGCGCCATCCTGCCGCGCTATCGCAATCTCGCGGCGGGCGAAGTCGAGGACAAGGGCGGCAACGACCCGGTGACGATTGCCGACAAGGACAGCGAGGCGCTGCTGCGCGAAGGCCTGGCCGCGATCGATGCCTCGCTCGCGTTCGTTGGGGAAGAGACCGCGCATGCGGACCCGGCGATCCTCGAGCGGCTCGACCGGCCCTGCTGGATTGTCGATCCCGTCGATGGCACGCGCAATTTCGCTGCCGGCAAACCGCCCTTCGGCATCATCATCGCCCGCGCGGATGGCGGCGTCGCCCAGTCTGGCTGGATCTACGATTGCCTGACGGGCCGCTTCTGCAGCGCCCACCGCGGTGCCGGCGCCATGATCGACGGCGAGCGGGTGGCATCGCGTCCCACAGGACAGTCACCACCGATTGCGGCGATTTCGCTGATCTTCATGGAGGAGCAGCGCCGCGACGCCACGCGCCGTCATATCGCCCCGNCGTACGANCTCGTCGACATNCCCTATTGCGCGGCGGAGCAATATCCGCGGCTGGCGCTGGGCACNAACGANGTTTCNATCTTCGANCGCACGCTCGCCTGGGACCATGCGGCAGGCGTGTTGTGGCTCAATGAAGCNGGGGGNAAAGCAGCGCGGCCCGATGGCTCACCCTATCGCGTCGACGAGGTGGGCCGCACGGGCCTGCTGGGTGCGGCAANCCCGGCCCTGTGGGACGAGCTTGCCGATCTATATGCGAAAATGGATTAAAGTTCGCNTTCAAGCCACTGCTTGAGCTGGCCTTTCGGTGCTGCACCGCGCATCTGCGCNGCCTGTTCGCCATTCTTGAACAGCACCAGATAGGGGATCGACTGGACGCCCATCGAACCCGGCACATCGGGATTTTCCATGATGTCCATCTTGGCGATGGTCACCTTGTCGCCCAGCTCTTCGCTCAGTTCTTCAAGTGCGGGTGCGATCATCTTGCACGGGCCGCACCAGTCGGCCCAGAAATCGACCAGCACGGGCTTGTCGCTTTCGAGCACGTCGGACTGGAAGCTGGCGTCGGTAACGGCGGTGGTGGCCATGGGAATCTCCTGTAAAGCGTGTGGCNNNTGATGTGGGCGGCCAAGGCGGTTACTCAACGGGCGGCAGGGCAAAACTTTCCTGCGGCGCCGCAAACGCGGTCTTGTAGGCAGCCAGCCGCGCAGCCGGCAAGGCGAACAATTGCGGCGTCTGGGTATAGAGCACCGCCGCCTCGACCCTGCGCCCGGGATAGATCGTCTCGAGCGCCGCGACATAGGCGGCCATCTGCTTGAGCGTGGCGTCGGGAATGGCCTCGGGAGACAGGGGCGGACGCCGGGCGGTCTTGAAGTCGACCACTGTCACCGTGTCGGCCGTGACCAGCAGGCGATCCGCGGTTCCCATGACCACTTGCCCCTCGACCGTCGCGGCCAAGGGCACTTCGGCCAATGCGCGGGGTCCGAACACTTCCGCAAACGCCGGTTCGGCCAGGACCTGCGTTGCCCGCGCAAGCATTTCCTCACGCTCCGCCGGCGCCAGGTCACCCGCCTGCCGTTCCAGCCATGCGCGCGCCTTGCCNTCGCGGTCTTNCCCAGCGATCTGCGGCAAGCGCTCGAGCAACGCGTGNATCAACGTCCCGCGCCGCGCGGCCGCGCCNACNCTGGCAGGTGGCAGCGGGGGATCGCTGCCCTCGGTCTCGCCTAGCCCCGANGGGGCGAGCGGGCGCGGCGGCCGGGGCTCCGGCCCGACCGGCGTGGTGGCCCAGTCGGGCAANAGCGGCATGCCGTCNCCATCCGTATCGGGCGCGGACGGCGCAACCGGGGCAGCGTNTTCGCCCAATTCCCAGCGGGCACCCCAGATGGGATCCGCCAGCGCCTCGTNTTGATCGAACAGTGCCGCGAGCCGCGCATACCAGCTATCGTCATGCGGNCCGTTTTTCGCATCGCGCGGGCCGAGCGAGCCGGTAATGAACAGCGCCTCCTGCGCGCGCGTCAGNGCGACATAGAGCAGCCGCCAATGTTCCTGCATCGCCTTNGCCGCTTCCGCNGCGTCAGCCTCGGCNACAGGGCCGACCTTTTCTTCCTTGGTCAGACCCGGCAGCGGAACGGNGCGCGGCGTCGCCGANCCCGGCAGCTCTTCNTCCAGNACCAGATCGCCCGCGCCATCGGGCCGGATAGCGGCATCGGCGAGGATGACGATGGGCGCTTCGAGCCCTTTCGACCCGTGGACGGTCATCACCCGGACCTGGTCGCCGCCCTCCCCGGCTTCGCGCTTCAGTTCGCCATCGCCAGCATCGAACCAGCGGATGAACCCCTGCAGGCTCGCGGTATGCGCGCTGGCGTAGGCATTGGCGGCATTGAGCAATTCGTCGATCGGATCGTTCGCTTCTCGGCCCAGCCGCGCGACCAGCTTGCGCCGCCCGTCGAGCGCGCCAAGCAATATCCAGTGCAGCAATTGCTGCGGGCTGTCGTAATCGGCCCGCCGCAGTATCTCGCGCAGCGCATCGACCGTGCCGCGAACGAACGCATCGCTGCTGCCCCGCAGGTGCTCCCACAGGCGCACGCCTTTCGGCCGGTAGCCGTGTGCCAGCAGGTCCTCCTGGCTCCAGCCCAGCAAGGGCGAAACCAGCAGGCTGGCCAGCGTGAGATCGTCAAGCGGCTGCGCGGCAAAGCGCAAGGCGGCCATCAGGTCCTTCACTGCCAGCGGATTGCCGAGGCGCAGCCGGTCGACCCCGGCCACCGGGACACCGTGGCGGTACAGCCGCGCGACGATGAGCGAAGCCAGGTCGCGCCGTTTCTGGACCAGCACCATGATATCGCCTGCGCTGGCGCGGCGCTTGATCCCGCGCGACAACGTAAAGCCATCGCCGGCAGGGTCGAGCCATTCGGCCACCTGCCGCGCGATCCTGTCGGCCAGCAAGCGGTCGTGCCGCGCCAGCCAGCCTTCGCGCTCACCGCCGTCGTCTTCTTCCTCGGCGACACGAACGACCTGCCACAGACCCACCAGTCCGGGTTCGCCGCTGCCCGTATGCGGATCGCTGCGTTGATCGAGCCCGAACCCTTCATGGCCGATCGCATCGATCGCCCGATCCACGAAACCGAGCACTTGCTGGTTGGTGCGATAGCTCCGGCCGAGGCCGTATTCCTCCAGTCCGCGAATATCGGGCGCGCTGCGCGTATCGCGGGCCGCATCGGCGGCGGCATTCATCTTGTCGCGGAAGAAATCGCGCGCCTGCCGGAAGTTCTCCGGGCTGGTCCCCTGGAAGCCGAAGATCGCCTGCTTGTAATCGCCCACGGCAAAGATCGTGCGCACCGCCTCGCCGCGCGCGCCCGAACCGTCGAAATAATCGTCGGTCAGTGCCTTCACGATCGCCCATTGCGCCGCGTTGGTATCCTGCGCTTCATCGACGAGGATGTGATCGAAGCTGCGGTCGAGCTTGTAACGGATCCAGTCGGCCATCGCGCTGTCGGACAGGAGCGTGGCTGCGCGGGCGATGAGATCGTCGAAATCGACCAGCCCTTCGCGTTCCTTCGCCCTGTGCCAGGCAAGCGCGAAGGCACGTCCCGCTTCGAGCTGCGGGCCGAGGAATGCCGCCAGTTCGAGCAATGCCGCGCGTTCGCGCACCTTGGCCACGGCTTCGGCCACCCGTTCCTGGTTGCCCGGAAAGTCCGGATCGACTTTTTCCGCCCCGGCCATCTTGCGCGGGGTGCCATCGGCCTTGAGCAGTGTCTTGGAAAACCCGTCGATTGCGGCAAGCCGGGCCTCCGTATCATTCGCCAGCCAGCTTTCGAGAAAATCGGCGCAAGTCTGGCCCGTCTTTGCCGACCAGCCGCGGCTGGCGGCCAGGCAGGCGCGCAGGCTGGCGCAGGGAAACGCCGCGTCCGAACATGCGTCTGCAACCCATGCGGCATCGGCATCGGCGGGGAGGCCCAGCAAGCGAAACACGCGCGGCTGCATCGGCGGTTGCCAACTGCCCGGCCCCTGCCACAGGTCCATGTGCCGCGCGCAGCGCATCAGCCAGCCGCGGACCGCATCGGGTCCCTTGCGCTTGCTCATCTCGGCGATCGCCCCGGCGATGCGCGGGTCGCCTTCGGCCAGCAGGCCCGAGAGAACATCGCGGCTCAGGAGGTCGCGCTCGCGGTCTTCCATCGGACGCGATCCGGGCAGCATGCCCGCTTCGCCGGGGAAGGCGGCAAGCAGATATTGGGCGAAGGCGTGGATCGTATCGATCCGCAATCCGCCGCCGGGGCAATCGAGGACGCGGGCGAACAGCGCCCGGGCCCGCGCGCGCGTTTCTGGGTCGCCGGGCGCGCCCAAAAACGCCAGTTCGCGCGCCAGCTGCGCATCGTCCATCCGGACCCAGCGCGCCAGCACCGCGTTGACACGCACTGCCATTTCAGCCGCGCCCGCCTTGGTGAAAGTGAGGCACAGGACCTGCGAAGGATCGGCNCCGGGTTCGAGCAGCAGCCGCAGGACACGCGCCGACAGNACCTGCGTCTTGCCCGTCCCCGCGCTGGCCGAAAGCCACACGCTGTCCTGCGGATCGACCGCGAGGCGCTGCTTGTCCTGCAGTTCGTAGACGGTCCCGCTCACGCCGTTTCTCCGCCATCCTGGTGCGCGATCCACTCATCGAGCCGCATCAGCTGATCATAGGTGTCATAGGCGGGATAATCAGGGTTCTCGCGCGCCGTGAAGGAGTCATTGCCCTTGATGAAGCGGTTGATGGCCAGTGTCAGCTTGTCCGCGGTCAGCGGCAGGAATTCCTCGGGCGCCACGCCCGAAGTCTTGCGCCCGACTTTCAGCGGGACGTCGACATAGCCGAAACCGTAGCGGTTTTCCGCATCCTTGGNTTTGCCAAGCGACCAGTATTCGTAGCCTTGCGCGTCGCCGGCCAGACCTTCGAAACCGCCGCGTTCGGCGATCAGGCCGAGGACGCCAAGCTGCAACGCGAAACCGGCCTCGACCCGGGCCGCGCTGGGCGGCGTACCGGTCTTGTAATCGATTATGGCAAGGCTGCCGTCCGCGAGCCGGTCGATCCGGTCCGCGCGGCCGTGGACATGGACGCCGTCGAAGGTCATCGCGCCCTGCTTCTCGACCGCCAGCACGCGGCGGTCGTCATAGGCACCGATCTCCTCTTCGATCCAGCGCAGCGCGGCTTCGAGCCGTGGCTGCCACAGCCCCCGCATCAGCGGATCGGCGTTCTCTTCGTCGAGCACGGCCTGCATGATCGGGGCGAGGCGGGCGGCAGGATCCCGCTCGCGCGTTTCGTGCCAGCGTTGCAAGATGGCGTGCGCCACCGTCCCCTGCCACTGCGCCGAAGGTTCGGCGTCCAGCGCGTCGAGATCCTTCAGCCCCATGATCCGGTCAGCATAGAACTGGTAGGGATCGCCAAGCAGGCGATCGAGCGCGGTCGCGGAAATGTCGACCTTGCGCTGTTCGGGCTGCGGCTGCGGTGCCGGACGCGAATAGGCCGGCGCGCTCGGCGCGCGGGTCATCGCCCGCGCCAGCGCGACCGTCTTGCGGTCCTCGTAGCGATCGAGCAGCTCGCCCAGCAGCGCCTGCACGCGCAGCAGGAAACGCGAGGGAATGGCCGGGCCGGCCTCGTCCCTTTCGGAACGCGACAGGACCACCTCGGGCGCGCCGAGCGCCCCGGCGAGGTCATGCGCCGAAAGTCCGATACGGAAATCGGCACCGGGCACGCCCAGCGCGCGGAGCACCGGCGGGGCGAGCAGCGCGTCGATCCCCCCGCGGACCGGCCAGACGCCTTCATTCAGTCCGGCGCAGATTACCAGTTCGGCGCGGTTCATCCGGCTTTCGAGCAGCCCGAGCACCTGCACCCGCGCATGCCCCCCATAGGGAGGCCGGACCGCCACCTGTTCCATGGCATCGCGCAGCGCAATTGCGGCCTCGCCCGGCGCCAGGGCGAACCCCGCCTCGCGCGCATGACGGCGCAATTCCTCCACGAAGCCAGCCAGCGAACGGCCGTCCTCGCGTGCCCAGAGCTTTTCGCCGCACAGCGCTTCGCCGCTTTCGACCAGCGCATCGAGCAATGCGTGCATAGGGATCGCATCCTGCCGGTGCAGCGCCACCAGCGGCGAAAGCGCGTGATCGACCGCGGCGTACCAATCGGCCACGCGGCCATGCCGCTGGGCCAGCCGCGCCGCGATAGCCGCGAGGGGAGCTAGGCCGCCAGCCTTGCGCGGCCCGCGCAGCGCACGTTCGACCCGGCGCAGCTGCCGTAGCCAGACGCCGCGCTCCATCCCGCCATCGACCAGCGGGTGGCCCAGCAGCCCCATCAGCGAAACAGGGGCGGCATCTTCGGCGACGATCTCGGCAAGCAGCAGAAACAGCCGGCCGGCAGCGGTCTGCGACAAGGGGCGCCCGCCCGAATCGTCGGCCGTGATGTTCCAGCGGTCGAGGTGGTGGACCACGCGCCGCGCAATCGCGCGATCGGGCGTGACCACCGCCACGCGCTTTTCCGGTTGTTCCACTGCCTCGCGGACCAGCAGGGCGACCGCCTGCGCCTCTTCCTCCGGATTGGCGCAGGTCATGATGCGCACGTCTGCCAACCGGCGTTTCTCGGCGGGCAGGTCGACCCATCCCTTGCTCGCTTCGGGCGGCAGGAACAGCGATCCGAGCGCATGGCTGCGTTCGGGCTGCGCCGCGGCGATGCCACGGCGATGCCACGGCTGCACTTCCTCGCGTGCGATCCCCATGCGGTTGAGCAGCAACTTGAGGTGGTATTGCGGATGCGTCACCGCATCCTCGCGTGCGAAAGGCGTGGCGCCGGGTTCGGGCGTCGCCCCGGCGCGGCCCAATTCGTCCCACACCGCCTGCGGCATGGTGAGATCGAAATCGGGCAGGATCACCGCCCCCTGATCGCAATCGGCGACCACTCTCAGCAGCCGCGCAAGCGAAGGTGCGGCGCTGGTCACGCCCGCAGCGACGATGGGCGTTTCGGGCGGCGCAGCACGCCAGCGCGCGGCAGCCCAGTCGAACAGGCGATTGCGCCGAGCTGCCGCGTCGAGCGCATCCCATTGCTGCAATTGTTCCAGCCACTTGGCCTGAACAGTTGCAAAGAGATGGAGGCTGCGCTGCCAGTGATCGGACAATGATCCGAACAGGTCGAGCACGCTTTCGCCGACCAGTTCTTCAGGACCCACGCCCTCGACCAGCAGCCGGTCCATCGTTGCCCCGGTTTCACGCGCGAGCCGCAGCAGCGTTGCACCGCCGAGTGCCTCGTCGCCCATCGTGTCCGCGATCAGCCGGGCCAGTGCAAACAGCCGCCGCTGCGGTTCGATAGCGCGGGGTATGTCGGCGGCGCCCAGCGGGTCGAGCAGCGGGCCGATCGTTTCATCGAGATCGAGATCGCCGACCACCGCCATGCGCGGCATCAGCAGTCCGGGCGTGCCCTGTTCGCCGGCGTGGCGGATGAAGGCTTCGGAAATCGTGCGCCGGGCTCGGCTGCTGGGGACGAGCAGCGTCAGGCGCGCCAGGCCGAACTCGTCGTNGGCATANCGCGGGACCAGGCCAGCGACGAGGGCATCNGCGAAGCCGCGATGTGCAGCGATCGAATAGACCTTCGGCCCCTGCCGCTCAGCCACCCTTGAGCGCTTCCTCGGTCGGGCGGATATGCGCGGGCGTGCCGACTTCGTACCACCGTCCGGTAAAGGCGACACCGTAGAGCCGCCCTTCGGCAATCGCGCGATCCCATAGGACATTGGTCGAAAACTTTCCGTCCGGTGCATCGCGCAGCAGGCGCTGAGATACCAGCTGGATCCCGGTGTAGATGAAGGGCGCGATCCGGCCGGGCAGCTTGCGCGTGAGCTGGCCGGCGGGGTCCATGTAGAAATCGCCCGAACCGTCGAAATTGTGGGCGCGCGCGTGCGTGACGAGCAAGAGCAACGCATCCATGCGCTCGGGATCCCACCCGGCCGAAAGATCGCTGAAGGCGTTTTGCGGGCCGTCTAGCCAGATGCTGTCGGCATTGCAGGCGAAGAACGGATCGGGCAGCAGCCCGGCGGCGGCGGCCTTGACCATGCCGCCCCCGGTCTCGAGCAATTGCTCGCGTTCGTCCGAGAACGTCACCGCGGGCGCCTTGCGCGCACCGACATGCGCTTCGATCGCATCGGCCAGGTAATGCACATTTACCACGGCCCTTGCGACACCGGCTTCCTCGAGGCGGTCGAGCGCACGGTCGATCAGGGGTTTTCCGGCCACGCGCACCAGCGGCTTGGGCGTGGTCGCGGTAAGCGGGCGCATGCGCTTGCCCAGCCCTGCGGCCATCAGCATGGCCGTGTCGGAGACGAGCGTGGTCACTGGATTTCCCCTCCGGCGGTATCGCGGATTTCCTGCGGGATGTTCGCGTCGAACCACGCGGCGACCGGCGCCAGCGCTTCATGCGCCAGATCGCGTTCCATCGCCTGCCAGACGCGCGGGATCATTGCCAGATACCGCGCCTTGCCATCGCGCTTGGCGAGACGCGTGAAAATGCCCACGATCTTGGCGTTCCGCTGCGCCCCGAGCCGGGCATAATCGGCTTCGAAATAGGGCCCCGGGTCAGCCGCGGCACGGTAGCGGCCCAGCATCTCGCATTCGAGTTCGGTCGATACTTCGCGCCGCGCATCCTGCAGCAGGCTGACGAGGTCGTAGGCCGGATGGCCGACCAGCGCGTCCTGGAAATCTATCAATCCCTGCGCTCCCGCCAGCTTGCCGGGTTCGAGCAGCATGACGTTTTCGGCATGGTAGTCGCGCAATACAGTGACGCCGGGATCCTGCCTCGCGAGCAGCGGCTCGAGTGCGGTTTCCCATGCGGCGCGATAGGCCGGCACATCGACCGTCAGTCCCATGGCCGGGCAATACCATTCGACCAGCAGCATCGCTTCGCGCAGGTAGACGGCCATGTCATAGGGCTCGAACGGGCCGGGCGGCAGCCGGTGGAGCGCCACCAGCGTATCGATCGCCTGCGCGTAGATCCCGCGCTCGTCGGCCGGATGGGCATCGATCCATTCGCGCATGCGCTGGTCGCCGAAATCCTCGATCAGCACCCAGCCATTGGCGGCGTCCTCACTCAGTATGCGGGGCGCGCGCAGGCCGTTCCTGTCGAGCCAGTGCGCCACGTGCAGGAACGGCTCCGGGTCCTCGTGCGGCGGCGGCGCATGCATCAGCATGGCGCTGTCACCCCCCATCCTTACCCGGAAGTAGCGGCGGAAGCTGGCATCGCCGACGAGAGGGGCGATTTCCGCGCCTTCCCACCGGGTGCCACCCAGAAACTCGTGAATCTCGTCGAAAGGCGCATCGCTCATGGCCAGCGGCTTTGCCAAGATGTGCCCGGGGTGACAACGGCCTCGCGGCCTTCGCCCACCTTTTCCAGTGCAATGGCGAGGCAGTTCGGCTCATGGGCGAAACCGCCCGCGTGATCGGGCCACTCGGCCAGCAGTGCGGCGCCCTCCCGGTAGTCGTCGAGCCCCAGCTCGGCAGCTTCCGCGGGATCCTCGAGCCGGTAGAAATCGGCATGGACCAGCGGGACCGGCAGGCCGTCATAGGTTTCGATGATCGTGTAGGTCGGCGAAGGCACCTCGCCCTCGTGACCGAGCGCCGCGATGATCGCACGCGCCAGCGTGGTCTTGCCAGTGCCCAGCGTACCGGAAAGCGCCACGACATCGCCCGGCGCCAGCTTCGCGGCGATCTGCTGGCCGAACGCCTCCATCGCCGCGAGATCGGGCAGCGCGATTTTCACGGCAGGGTGATCGTTGCAGTGGTGCCGCTGTTCTTGCGGCTGCGGATCTCGAGCGTACCGCCATGCGCTTCGACCAACTGCCGCGCCAGCGGAATGCCCAGCCCGTGGCGGCGTTCGATACCCTTGCCGTCCGACGACATGCGAATGCCCTCCAGCGCACGAGCAAGCTCGTGCTGGCTCATCCCGCGGCCATTGTCGGAGATCACGATCCGCGTCTCGTCGCGCTTGCGCCCGATATCGATCGCGATCCGGCCCCCGCGCGGGGTGCCGTTGATCGCGTTGTCGAGCAGTTGCGAGATCGCGCGGCGGAGCTGGTGNGGATCGGCCGTCACCGATTTTTCCGCATCGCCCTTCAGGTCGAGCGTCAGTTCGCCATCATGGATGCGCTGTTCTTCCTTGCGCACGATCTTGGTCAGGAAGGGCAGCAGCGTGAAGGTGCTCTTGCGCAGCGGCATCAGGCCNGCTTCGGATTGCGACAGGTCGAGCACGTTCTCCACCTGCTCGGTCAGCTTCCCGACCGACAGCGAAATCGCCTGCGCATATTCGGTCGCCTGCGGCGACAGCTCGCCCGCGATGCCGCTGGTCAGCAGCTCTGCGAACCCGCCGATCGAGGTCAGCGGAGTGCGGAATTCGTAACTCATATTGGCGAGGAAACGGGTCATCACCGCATCGGCCTCCTCGAGCGCGCGGTTGCGTTCGCGCAGCGCGACCTCGGCTTGCTGCGACGCGGTGACGTCGAGCACGGTCAGCATCCCATTGCCATCGGGCAGCGGCACGCCGGTGAAGTCGAGCGTCCGGCCATCGGCGAGCTCGATGCGGCCATTGCTCTTCTTGCGATCGAGCGTGGCGGCACGGATCACCTGGTTGAGCTGCGAAACCGAAGCGGGGTCCGAAAGATTGCGCGAGATCGCCTGCAACAGGTCTTCGGCCTGCGGGTGCCCGTCGAGCACTTCGGGATCGATCCCCCAGGCGCCAGGGAAACCGCGGTTCCACAGTTCGAGGTGGCCGTCGGGCGCGAACACGGCAAGCGCCTCGAACAGATTGTCGAATGTCGCGGTCCGCGTGCGCAGCAGCGTATCGCGCGTTGCCGACAGCGCGAGCTGTTCGGTGCGGTCTTCGGCAATCATCACCAGCCCCCCATCGGGCAGGGGCTGCGCGACGATACGCAGATGGGTGCTGTCGGACAGCGGCCAGGCTTCCTCGTGGGGCTCGTCGCGCTGGAACCACTCGGTCAATTCGTTGCGCCAGGCGGGGAAGTCGCGCACTTCGGGGATCCGGCCGTTTTCGCGCGCGATCAGCAGCATCTGCCCGAACGATGTGCGTTCGTTGACCACGCCGGGGGGGAGCGAGAATACGCGGTGGAAGGGCTGGTTGGCAAAGGTCATGCGGTGGCCGGCATCGAACTGCGCCACGCCGATCGAAAGCTGGTCGAGCATCGAACGCTGCGCTTCGCGGAAGGCACGGAACTCGCGCGCCTGCTCCTCCATTTCCTCGATATCGACCGCATAGCCGGCGATCCCCTCGCCCATCAGCGGGAGGTCGGTGACACGGATCGTGCGCCGCGCGCGTTCGATCGTCGCGCTGAGGATGCGTTCGATCGGCTGGCGGCGGTCGGCCGCCTGCTGCGCGACCTCGGCCGCAGTGCGGCCATTGACCGTTTCGACCAGTTCGACCTGGTCGGCAACGACCTGGTCCGCGCTTTCGGCACCCACCGCGGCGACATAGGCCTGGTTGACCAGCCGCAGCTGCATGTCGGCCCCGCGGAACCACATCGGCATCGGGGCGGCCTCGATCAGTCCGACCAGCGCGCCGAAATCCTCGCGAGCGCGCGCCGCTTCCTCGCGCAGCTGAGTCAGTTCCGCCTGGCTGTCGCTGAAGTCGAAGACCCAGACGAGCGCNGACCCGCCGGGGGACACCGCCGGGTCGGCCAGCGACCCCTGCAGCGCCAGCGACTTGCCCGAAGCGGGCGAGACATTGATCGCCATGCGAAACGGCTTGGCGGTCTTCTGCGTGCGCCGGACATTGCGTGTCAGCGTATCGATCTGCGCTTCGGTGAGCCCGCGCCCCTCGCCGCCAGCCAGCTCGCTGAGATATTCGGGGACTTTCTCAAGCCCGATCCACCGCGCCAGCCGNTCGGGCGCCTCGATCCGCCCGTCGGCCCGTACCAGCAGCGGAATGGCGGGACCTTCCTCGATCAGCCGCGACAGGCGCTGGGCGGTCTTGCGACTGGCGATCGATCGCTGTTCGCGTCCGCTGGCGCGCAGCATCACCCACACCGCACCCGCGGTCCAAAGCGCCAGCAGAAGGCCGATGACGGCCAGCAGTGCGGGAGATGAGTCCATTACCCGCCAGCTATGCCTACGCGCGCGGGGATGCAATGCCCCCGCGCGCGTTCATGCGTGTGTATCCGGACCGGAACGGCCGTCAGTAACGGTAATGTTCGGGCTTGAACGGCCCATCGACCGGCACGCCGATGTAGTCGGCCTGCTTCTGGCTCAGCTTGGTCAGCTTCACGCCCAGCTTGTCGAGATGGAGCGCCGCGACCTTTTCGTCGAGATGCTTGGGCAGGACGTAAACGTCGTTCTTGTATTCGTCGCCCTTGGTCCACAGTTCGATCTGCGCGAGCGTCTGGTTGGTGAAGCTGAAGCTCATCACGAAGCTGGGGTGCCCCGTGGCGCAGGACAGGTTCACCAGCCGGCCCTTGCCCAGGACGATGATTTCCTTGCCGTCGGGGAACTTCACCAGGTCGGTGCCCGGCTTGAGTTCGTTCCATTCGTAATTGTCGAGCGCCGAGATCTGGATCTCGCTGTCGAAATGGCCGATGTTGCAGACGATTGCCTTGTCCTTCATCGCCTTCATGTGTTCGGCGGTGATGACGTGTTCGTTGCCCGTCGCGGTGCAGAAGATATCGGCGACCTTGACCGCTTCTTCCATCGTCACGACCTCGAAGCCGTCCATCGCGGCCTGGAGCGCGCAGATAGGATCTACTTCGGTGACCAGCACGCGCGCGCCTCCGTTGCGCAGCGACTGCGCCGAACCCTTGCCGACATCGCCGAAGCCGGCGACGCAGGCGACCTTGCCCGACAGCATCACGTCGGTTGCGCGGCGGATCGCATCGACCAGCGATTCGCGGCAGCCATAGAGATTGTCGAACTTCGACTTGGTCACGCTATCGTTCACATTGATCGCGGGGAACGGCAGCTTGCCCTGCTTGGCGAGATGATAGAGGCGGTGGACGCCGGTGGTGGTTTCTTCCGACACGCCGACGATGTTCTTGACCGATTTGGTCAGATAGCCCGGCTTGGCCTTGAGGAACGCCTTGAGCGCGCGCTGGAATTCGATTTCCTCGGCATTCTGCGGCTCGGGCAGTTCCTCGCCCGCTTCGACGCGCGCGCCCCACAGCGCGAACATGGTCGCATCGCCGCCATCGTCGAGAATGATGGTCGCTGTCTGGTCGGGATCCTCATCGGTCGACCAGTCGAAGATGCGGCCGACATAGTCCCAGTAGTCGGCCAGGCTCTCGCCCTTGATCGCGAAGACCGGGATGTCCTGCGCCGCGATGGCCGCCGCGGCATGATCCTGTGTCGAGTAGATGTTGCAGGTCGCCCAGCGCACATCCGCGCCGAGCGCCACCAGCGTCTCGATCAGCACGGCGGTCTGGATCGTCATGTGCAGCGAACCGGTAATCCGCGCGCCCTTCAGCGGCTTTGCCGCATACTCCTCGCGCAGCGCCATCAGGCCCGGCATCTCGGTTTCGGCGATGGCGATCTCGGCGCGGCCGTAATCGGCCAGGGCAGTGTCCTTGATGACGTAATCGGTGAATTCGCTCACGGTAAATCCTCAGTCTATCGGGGTGGTGGCCGCCTGGGGGGAGTGCGCGGCTGCCGCATGGCAGCGGCCCTAGCCGCCCAGCCGAACGAGGGCAACATCCCCTCCCCCGGCCCCGTACCAACCACCGGGCCGCAACCCGCGCAGGGAGCTTGCGCATCGCCGCGGTGCAGCTTACCTCACCCGGCACACGCGATAGACGGAGTTTTGTTATGACGATTTCGGTAGGCGACAAGCTGCCTGATGTAAAAATGGTCAAGGCGACCGAGAACGGCCCCGAGCAGGTAAGCTCGGCCGACTACTTCAAGGGCAAGAAGGTGGCGCTGTTCTCGGTGCCCGGCGCCTTCACCCCGACCTGTTCGGCCAAGCACCTGCCCGGCTATGTCGACAAGGCCGGCGATCTGAAATCGAAGGGCGTCGACGAAATCGTCGCCACGGCAGTCAACGACGCCTTCGTGATGGGCGCATGGAAAAGCGCTGCCGGTTCCGAAGACATCACCATGCTCGCTGACGGCAATGGCGATTTTGCCGAAGCGGTCGGCCTGACGATGGACGGTTCGGGCTTCGGCCTCGGCAAGCGCGGTCAGCGTTATTCGATGGTGGTCGAGGACGGCGTGGTTACCCAGCTCAATGTCGAAGCACCGGGCGATTTCTCGGTCTCGAGTGCGGAACACATGCTCGGCCAGATGTAATCCATAGGCCTTGCCGACACGCAAACAGACGCCCCGNCCGGCTTGCTGCCCGGCGGGGCGTTTTTACTTGCGGGTNTGACCTCGGAGCCGGCCGCCCGGGCGGTCAGCCGTATCCCATCAGCTTGAGCACTTCTTCGCGGCTGCGATGGTCGTCGAGGAAGGTGCCCATCATCCTACTCGTGACCATGCCGACACCGGGCGTGCGCACGCCGCGCGCGGTCATGCAGGCATGCGATGCCTCGATCACCACCGCGACGCCCTGCGGCTGGAGATTTTCCCAGATACAGTCGGCCACTTCGGCGGTCAGGCGTTCCTGGACCTGCAGCCGCCGCGCGAAGCCATGCAGCACGCGCGCAAGCTTCGAAATGCCGACGACGCGGTCATGCGGCAGATAGGCGATCGCCGCCTTGCCGATGATCGGCGCCATGTGGTGTTCGCAATGCGACTGGAACGGAATATCCTTGAGCAGGACGATCTCGTTGTAACCGCCCACTTCCTCGAACACGCGATCGAGGTGCACTGCCGGGTCTTCGGTGTACCCGATGCAATATTCCTTCCACGCGCGCGCCACCCGCTTGGGGGTGTCGAGCAAGCCTTCGCGCGCGGGATCGTCGCCCGTCCATTCGATGAGCGTGCGGATCGCATCCTGCACATGCTCCGGAACGGGCAATTTGCCGCGCGGATCGTCCTCGTCGGGTCCAACTAGGCTGCTCACGTTCCCTTGATCCTCCTGAACTTGTCGCGAAACCGCTTGAGCCTGCTCCCCTTGCGGAAAAGCCCGCCGTTTGCAAACGGCTCGAACATGTCGTCGGGGTCCTCCGGATCGAGCAGCGCGCTATCGGCGAGGCCCTTTTGCACGTCGTTGAGTTCGGGAGGATGGTAGCGCCGCAAATTTCGGCCGCCTTCGCCTTGCGAATGGTCGATCAACGCGGCCATCGACCCGTGCCGCGACAGCAATTCGCCAACCTCGTTTTCATCGATGCCGCAGTGTTCTCCGAGNAGCGAATGGCGCAGAGCCGCGATCGCATCGGCGGCGTGCGCATTGCCCTTGCGCGTCGAATCGATGAACACATCGCATTCGCTGTCGAGGCCCATCGAGCGGTTGTTGAGATTGGCCGAGCCGATCCGCAGGATCGTGTCGTCGACGATCAAGATCTTGGCGTGGACGTAGATCGGCGTCTCGCCGGTGAAGGGGGACCAGAGCGAGAACCGGCGCTGCGGATCCGCTTCGCCGATCGCGCGCACCAATTCCGCACGCGCATGATCCATCGCCTGCTGTTCGAGCCAGCCATCGGCGTGGCACGGATGCACGATGACGATTTCCGGGGGATCGTCCTCTCCCAGGCGGGCGATGATGGCTTCGGCGATCGCCCGCGATGCGAAATACTGGCTTTCGGCGTAGATGAACCGCTTCGCGCCGGCGATCTGGTCGAGATAAAGCTGCTCGATCTCGGTGATCTTTTCCCAGTCACGGTAGGCAGCGCGGGTACGTGCCACGCCGATCTCGACATCTTCGAACTGGGCGGTCAGCGCATCGGGCCAGGGGCTGCCGGGGGCATCGGGAACTTCGGGNAGCTCGGCACCGCCGGCCGATGTCCACCGGTCGTCGCCCAGCTCGGCAAGCGCGGTGGCGACCTCGCCCTCCATCAGCATCGCGGCATCGTGCCACGGGCCGTAACTGCGCCCGTGCGGTGTCTTGCGGCGCGGATCGACCTCGTCGTGATCGCGCGTGTCCCAGCGCTTGTCGGTCATGTCGATTCCGCCGCACACCGCCACCTTGTTGTCGAGCACGGCGATCTTCTGGTGATGCGTGCAACCGATCGGATGCGCGGTATCGAAGTGGAAGTTGATCCGGCTATGACGGAACCAGCGGGCAAGATCCCACCACATCGAGGCACGGCCCATGGTCGACAGCGCGCCTACGCTCCACTTNAGGATACGGATGTCGAGCTGCTTGCGGTGACGCGCCAGCCAGGCGATGAAACTGCCGAGCCGCGACGGGTACCCGCGTTTCCACGCGCGCTGCCACCAGCGCCGCCCGCGTTCCAGATGTATCCGCGTGTCGAAATCCCAGCCGATCAGCAGGATTCGCCGCCGCGATTTGAGCATCGCTTCCTGCATGAAGGCGAAATAGTCGGCAGCATCGACGATTACGCTCGCGCGCGAGGCCCTGGCATAGCGCCAGACCCCGGGCTCGAGCGAAGGCGACAGCGCCGAAGTGCGGCTCGGATCCGCCTGCTTGTCTTCACTCATGTGCCACCCCCTGCGCTGCGCGCTATTCCTTCGCGTCTTCCTTCTTCTCGGGCGTCACTTCGGCTTCGGCCATTTCCTCGTCCTTGCGGCGCTCAAAGACCCGTTCCATGTGCTTCATGTCATCCTCGTCGAGGTGCCGCTCGAAGTCGGGAAAGTGGTCTTCCTCTTCCTCGTCGATATGGTGCCGGTACTGGTGCTCGAAGCTCTTGAATTTCGTCAGCCAGCCACCTTCGGACATATCGGTCGCAGCAAGGTCGTTGAGCGCCTCTTCGATCTCGTGGTGCTCGGCCACCGAATGGCGCGTTTCGCCGGTCGTCGGCGGCTTGCGCAGCATTGTGGAATACAGCGCCTGCTCTTCTGCGGCAGCATGGCTCTTGAGCTCCTTGGTCAGCTCTTCGAACAGCGACTTGCGCTCGGTCGTATCCCCGCTCGTGTCGAGCAGCTTGTCCAGCAGCTCGCGGTGGCGGTCATGATCTTCCTTCAGGCGTTCGAAAATCTTCGTGGCATCGGCCATGTTTCTTATCTCCTTTGGAAGATGAACCGGTCACCGGCGGCACGGTTCCGGTCTTGTGGGGCCCGGCCGGCAAACCCATATCGGCTTCACCATGCATGACCGACAAGCGCCCACGCGGGCCCAGATGCAGACAATGGCCGAAACGGCTTTCGCCGAACTGCCTGCGCAGTTCCGCGACCAGATGGGCGATGTCGTTCTGCAGGTCGAGGATTTCGCGACCCCCGAGCAGCTGGCATCGGTCGATATCACGGACCGCTGGCATCTTTCCGGCCTCTACGAAGGCGAACCCCTGCCCGACCAATCGATCTGGCAGAGCGGGCAGCTCCCGCCGCGCATTTGGCTGTTCCGCGAACCGCTGATTGCCGAATGGCGCGAAACCGGGGTCCGAATGGACGATCTGGTGCGCCACGTGGTGGTGCATGAGGCGGGCCATCACTTCGGCTTCAGCGATGACGACATGCACTGGCTCGAAGACGAGGCCGACTGACCGCCCTACTCCGCGGCTTGCGGGCACCGGCGCCCTTGCGCCTCCTCCAGAACCACAAAAGGCCACCCTTCCGGAGAAGGATGGCCTTTTGTGGCGCGCCCGGAAGGATTCGAACCTCCGGCCCCCAGATTCGTAGTCTGGTGCTCTATCCAGCTGAGCTACGGGCGCGCTTGGAGGGCGCCACATAGGCAGGCACCCACAGCTTGGCAATCCCTAAATCACCCCTTTTGCAAACAACTTTGCCGCCAGCGCGACATCGAGCGGGGGTTTGGCAAGTAGCTCCGCCTCCTCAGGGGTAAACCAATCGATTTCACCCCCCTCGAGCGCGCCCATACCGCTCCCGTCCCAGACCGAAGTGTAAAGCATGATGACAATCGGCGGGCGCCCTTCNCCGCTGGTCTCCTCGGCAAAGCCGACGGGCGCNCAGGCCGCCGGATCGANGACCAGGCCAAGCTCTTCCTCAATCTCGCGAACCAGCGCATTGCGCGGGGTTTCGCCCGTTTCGACCTTGCCGCCGGGAAACTCCCAGAGCCCGCCATGGTGCTTGTCCGCGGGGCGCCGATGCATCAGCCAGCGCCCCTTCCCGTCGCGCAGCGCCAGCGCGACGACGCAGGTCCATGTCGGGATATTTTCCACTTTCGCGACCACTCTCAACGATTTCTTAACCCGCCCCAGCGTAAACATCCCATGTCAGCTTAGACAAGCGACGAGTGGGGGCACCGGGCATGATCAAATTCCTGCGCATGTTGGAACGCGATAATCGCGGCGCCACTTCCGTCGAATACGGGCTGATCCTCGCCCTGATCTTTCTCGCCATGATTGGCGGGCTCCAGGCTTTCGGCGCGTCTGCGACGACCATGTGGTCGAGAATCGCAACCGCGGCTGCTGCCGCAATGGGCGGCTGACCGCAGCGGTTAGGGGTTTTTAAACCACTTCGCTGCAGAACGCATAATTGTCCGCTCTACATTCTTGGAGTGGGCCGGGTACGAAGACTGAACCAGGAGACGAATTATGAAGTTTTTCCGCAAGCTGCGCCGCGATGAAGAAGGCGCAACCGCAATCGAATACGGCCTTATCGCTGCCCTGATCGCCGTTGCCGCGATCACCGCGATGCAGAGCCTCGGCGGCCAGCTGAGCACGACGTTCAACACCGTTTCAACGACGATGAGCGGCAGCTAAGACGCGGGGTAACTCCCGACGAAAATCAGGGGCGGCGGGTTCAACCCGCCGCCCCTTTTCTTTGTCCCGATCAATTGCTGCTGTTCATCGCCCGCGGACGACGATCTTCACCTTCTGCCCAACGCTGAGGCCTTCATTCGAAGTCAGCCCGTTGAGCACGCGGAACCGGTCGATCTGGTTGTCGCTGTAGGCCATCCGGCGCGCGAGCGAGGCGACCGTATCGCCGCTGCCGACCGTCACGACATCGACCACCCGCGGAATCACATTNGCNGCGGTCTGCGAGTCGATCCGCTGCATCGATGCAAACATGTCGTTGAACGCCGAAGTCTGGCCAGCCGGGGTTATCGCGAGAAAGTGGTACGCGCGGTCGCTGGCGAACTCATAGGCGAAAACGGTCACGTCGACCTGCCCGTTACCCGATGCGACGCGCGCCGTCCCGTAGGCGGCGGGCAAACCATTGACGGTGGTCCGCTGGATCGATTGCGGCCGGATCTGCTGCTGCTCGCTCACCCCGGCGAAAACGCTGGTGACATAGCTGTTGAGGTCATTGTTGTACGGCGCGAGCGAGAATTGCGCCTGCCCGCTCTGGCCATTGATCGTGACCGCTCTCGTCCCGTTGATCATGTAGAAACCCTGCGGCGCCGTNAATGCCAGCCGCAGATCGGGATGGATGAAGCGCCGGCCCTCGACCACGCCTTGCGACGGATCGTCGCCATAGGTCAGCCCGTCGATCCGGGNCAGGAAGGTATCGCGATTGGTGACGCCGCCGGTGACGCCGGTGGCCTGCGCTTTCGCCAGCGCGGTCTGCACACGGCTGGCCGGATCGGGGTGGGTCGATGCCCATTCGGGAATATTGGCATTGTCGCGTCCCTGCACGCGGGCATCGAGCGCATTCTGCAGCGCGAGGCTCTGCAGCACCGTGCCCATCGCGCGCGGATCGTAGCCCGCCGAGTTGAGATAGCGAATGCCGAGCTCGTCCGCCTCGAGTTCCTGCGAGCGCGAGAACTTGAGCGTCAGCAATTGCGATCCCTGCAAGGCAGCCTGGCCGAGCTGCTGCCCGAGCCCGCTATTGCCGAGGAGGACACCCGACAGGATCGCACCGGCCGCGCCGAGCAGCGTGTTGCGCTGTGCCGTGGCCTGCCGGCGCTGCGAATGGCGCGCGGCGACGTGGCCGACTTCATGACCGAGCACCGCCGCCAGTTCGGCTTCGTTGTTCATCAGCGCAACCAGCTGCCGGGTCGTGTAGACATAGCCGCCGGGGATCGCGAACGCGTTGTTCACCGGGCTGTTGAGCAGCGAGACCGTGAAGGATTCGCGGGCATTGCCGAGGCCCGACTGGACCGCGATGTTCTTGCCCACCTGTTCGACATATTGCGCATGGCTGCCGCTCATCGCTCCGCCGAACTCGTTGAGCAGCTGCGGATGCGCCTCGGCGCCCATCTGCGCCTCGCTCTGCGTGATCGGGGTGGACGCACTGGGGATGTTCCCCGTGCCCATGCAGCCGGCCAGCGCCAGCGAGAGTGTCGAAACGGATGCGGCGGCGGCGAGTGAAATGCGCGTCATGAGCGGCGGTCCCCATATATTTGGCACGCGGCCGCCGGACATTCCCGGCCTGTCGCGCGAGGCGTTGAATATGTTGGGAAGAACCGGGTCATGCGGCGGTTTGTTCCCGCCGGGGTACCGCGTCCTCAGCCGGCGAGCGCGAGGAAACGCTCTTCGCGCAGCCGCTTGAGTTCATGCGGCGCATGCCGCGCCAGCGCGTCCAGCTCTTCCACGATCGCATCGCCGAGCGCGGTTGCCGCCACCCGCGGATCGCGATGCGCCCCGCCGACAGGCTCAGGCACGATCCGGTCGATCACGCCCAGCGCGGCCAGATCCTGCGCGGTCACTTTCATCGCCTCGGCGGCATCGGGGGCCTTCTCGGCGGTCCGCCACAGGATCGAGGCGCAGCCTTCGGGGGAGATCACCGAATAGACCGCGTGTTCCATCATCAACACCCGCTCGGCGCTGGCCAGCGCGACTGCACCGCCCGATCCGCCCTCGCCGACGATCGCGGCCACCATCGGCACCGGCAACGCCAGGCAGGCCTCGGTCGAACGCGCAATGGCTTCGGCCTGGCCGCGTTCCTCGGCCTCGATCCCGGGAAAAGCACCCGAGGTGTCGACCAGCGTCACCACCGGCAGGCCGAACCGTCCGGCCATTTCCATCAACCGGATCGCCTTGCGATAGCCTTCGGGCTTGCCCATGCCGAAATTGTGGCGGACCCGGCTGGCGGTATCGTTGCCTTTTTCATGGCCGATCAGCATCACCTTGCGGCCATCGAGCTTCGCGAACCCGCCGAGGATCGCCTCGTCGTCGCCGTAGCAGCGGTCCCCGCCCAGCGGCACGAATTCGTCGAAGGCATATTCGACATAATCGCGGAAGTGCGGGCGCGACGGGTGCCGCGCGACCTGCGTTTTCTGCCACGGGCTGAGCGCCTGATAGGTGCTGGCGAGCAGGTTCGCGCTCTTCAGCTCGAGCCGCTGCAATTCGTTGGTGATGTCGACATCATCGCCCTCCGCTGCGCTCCGCAGTTCGGCGATACGTTGTTCAAGCTCGGCGACCGGCTTCTCGAATTCGAGATAGGAAATCATGCTACGGCGCTAGTCCGAAGCGCGCGCGCGTGCAAGCGGATGGCGTTCGTTGACCAGTTTCACCAACCGCGCGGCATCGACATGCGTATAGATTTGCGTGGTCGAGATATCCGCATGGCCCAGCAGCGTCTGGAGCGCGCGCAAATCCGCCCCGCCTTCGAGCAGATGCGTGGCGAAGGCGTGCCGCAGGACATGCGGGCTGAGCTTCTCGGGCGCGAGGTCGGCGCGCACCGCCAGTGCCTTGAGCAGCTGGAACAGGCGCACGCGCGAAATGTGCCCGCTGCGCGAGGGAAAGAGCCAAACCGAATCGGATNNGCGCAGCGCCAGCCACCGCTTGAGCGCGGTATCGGCCCGCTGGCTGACGGGGACAATGCGCGCATGGCCGCCCTTCCCGGTAACGGTGAGAAAGGGCGCATCGCGCGGTATTGCGGAAAGCGGCAGCGAAACCAGTTCGGTGGCGCGCAGCCCGGAACCGTAGAGCATTTCGAGCAGCGCCAGCATCCGCACCGCGAGCGAGGCATTGCCCCGGGCCTCTTCTTCCGCGGTCGCGAACAGCGCTTCGACCTCGGCATGCGACAGGATCTTCGGCAGCGGGCGGCGCGTGGCAGGGCGCGGCAGCGCATGCGTCGGATCATCCTCGCGCAGCCCTTCATCGACGAGGAAACCGAAAAACTGCCGCAGGGCTGAAACCTTGCGCGCCAGCGTCGCCGGGGCCAGCGACGACCAGCCCTGTCCCAACCGGGCGAGCTGCGCCGGCTGGGCGTCCTNCAGCNNGNTNCCGATCAGTTCCTCCGCCTGTTCGAGGTCGCGGCCATAAGCGAGAACCGTATTGCGCGCCGCCCCGCGCTCGGTGGCGAGCATGGCGAGGAAATCGGCGATCGAAGCGCCCATGTCAGGCGCGCGCGACCGCCTCCGCGGCGATCATTCTGGCTTCGGCTTCCAGTCCCACGCGCCGCAATGCGGAAACGATATGGAANAGGTGCCGCGCNGTCATGCGGTCCCAGCCCGATCCCTGCATGCCGAGCCCCGCCAACATGGCGACCAGCGCCGGATTGTCGACTTCGGCCGCGCGTTCGATCATCCGCGTCCAGCGTGTCTGCGCCGCCAGATCGATTCCCAGCCGCTCGCCATACTCGGCTATTTCGGCATCCGCGACGCGCCCCAGGCCCGCCAGCCCCGCGAGCAGCATGCGCGACTTGTGCTGCCGCGGCGAATCGTCATCGTCCACGAAGCCATCGAGTTCGCCATCGCTGACCATTGNCGAACCGTCGGGATCGGCCAAGGCCAGCATGGCCCAGCCGACACTGCCGTCATCCACCACGCCGGCCCAGCGCATCGCATCGCGATCGAGCCCCGCCGCGAGCATGGCCGCGACCAGGCCGTCCGCATCGTCGGCCAATGCATCGTCGACCGGAAGGCGCGCGGCGGCATAGGCAGTCAGCACCACCCTGCCATAGGAAAACTCGCCGCCGCCGCCCCAGATATCGCGGATCGCGGCGAGCCGCTGCAGCGGATCTGTTCCGACATAGGCTTCGCGCAGGCGCGACGCGGTGACAGCGGCATCGCCCTCGGCGCCCTCCTCCGCGAAAATCTGGCTGTAGAGATCGACCATTGCCGCCGACGACAGGATGCCGCTGGCCGCTGCAATGTCCGCCGCGCGGGCGCGCTGCAGCGGGGTAAGCGCGGGGGTGAGCGCCGCGGTCCGCAGCAGGTCCGGCTCCGCATCGCCCAGCAATTCGTCGGGCACGGGCTCGCCCAGCGCATTGGCCAGGGCAAACCGCCACGTGGTCAATCCCGCGATCCCGTCCCATTCGATGGTTACCGCACGGCGTCCGCGCCCGGCGGAGCCCGCCACACGCTGCGCCAGCAGCACGTCAATACGGTCGTCCTCGGTGCGCGACAGCAGGCGGCGCAGGTCGTTCTGCGCACGGGTCGCCTCGCCCGCATAGGCATTGCAGATCCCCGCCAGCATCTGCCACTCGGCATCGTCGCGCTGGGTATCGACCAGCCGCACCGCGGGGCAGGCGCCGATAATGTCGGCACTGCCGATATAGGCCTCTACCGCCGCATCGGTGAGCGCGGGCGAATAATTTGCCGTGTCGATATCCTGGACGACGGCGCGGGCGACGACATGTTCGCCCAGCGCGTTGAGCGCGCGGACCCGCAACGTCGCGAACTCGACCGGATCCATTCCCTCAGGCGTCGCCAGTCGGCTGGCCAGGGCGCGGCGCAGCAGGATGTGCCCCCAGCGCGAAACCATCGGACGCGTCGTACCGGCCAGCACCGCGCGCACCAGCGCGGCAGGCTGGCGCGCCAGCGAAGCAGCCGGCAGACCGCCCTCGCGCTGGCCGAGAATGCCCACCTGTTCCATCGACCGGCGTGCCGCGGGCGGGATGTCGAATTTCGGCTTCAGGCCCAGCAATTCGTCGAGTTCGTCGGTCGACATCGCCTCGAGCTCTTCGAGCGTCGGCAAGTCGGCCAGGTCGAGGTCGGTCCCGCCGACCGGCGCCGGCTGTGTCGGCAGGGGCTGCACTACTTCGCCCGATTGCGATGCGCCGGCTTCGCCCGGGTCGCGTGGTGCCGCAGCCGGTCCCGGCGCGGCGGGAGCCTGCGTCGCCCGCGGTGTCGGCGTCGGGGTCGCTGCCGGCGCGGGTTCGTCGAAACCCGGCGGCAGCAGATCGACCGGCGCGTCCTGCGCGAGAACCATCGCCGAGCTCAGCGCCAGTGCGGCGCCGCCCGCCAGCCATGCGGATTTCATCGTGCAGCCTCCGGCATATCGATACCCTGTTCGATCGGATGCAGCGGTTCCTCGCCGCCATCGATCAGCGCCGCGATCACCAACACGGCGAACAGTATTGCCAAGAGACCTGCAATCCTTCTCCCGCTCATCGCCAAGATTTTCGCGTCCCGTTTCAAGTGCTGATACCTTGCCCGCGCCCTAGCCCAGTTCTAGGCACGGCGGCAATGACCCATGCAACAGCCTTCACGCCTGCCGAAATCGGCGGCCTTGCCCGGCGGATCGATCGCCCCGTGGTGCTGGTCGGCCTGATGGGGGTCGGCAAGTCCACGGTCGGACGCCGCCTCGCGGCGCTGCTCGACACCGACTTCATCGATGTCGACGAGGAAATCGAACGCGCCGCCGACCGGTCGGTCAGCGAAATCTTCGAAGCGCATGGCGAACTCTATTTCCGCGCCGGCGAACGCCGGGTGATTGCCCGGCTGGTCGAGGAAGGCCACGGCGTGATCGCCACCGGCGGCGGCGCCTTCGTCGATCCCGAGACCCGGGCCCTGATCCTCGACCGCGCCATCGCGGTGTGGCTCGATTGCGATATNGATACGCTGGTCGAACGCACCGCGCGGCGCGACAGCCGGCCGCTGCTGCGCAAGGGCGATCCGCGCGCAATCCTGACGCAGCTCAAGGACCAGCGCGGCGACGCCTATGCCGAGGCGCAGGTCCATGTCGTCACCGACGATGCGCCGCACACCGAAACCGCGCTGAGCATCCTGAGTGCGATAGACGCATGGCTGTAATTCCCGTCGAACTGGCCGGCCGGGGCTACGAAGTGCGTGTCGGCAACCGGTTGCTGGCCGATCTGGCAGCGCAGGCCCGGCCCTTCCTGCGCAAGCGCCATGCCTGCATCGTGGCCGATGCCAACGCGCGCCGACACTGGGGCGAAGCCGTCGGCAATTCGCTTTCTGCCGCGGGCATCGAACCGCGCTGGTACGATGTCGCGCCCGGCGAAACATCGAAGAGCTGGGACAGTCTCGCCCGGCTGACCGACTGGCTGCTGGATCAGGGTGTCGAACGCGGCGACCATGTCTTCGCGCTGGGCGGCGGCGTGGTCGGCGACCTGACCGGCTTTGCCTGCGCGATCCTCAAGCGCGGCTGCGGCTTCGTGCAACTGCCCACCACGCTGCTGGCGCAGGTCGACAGTTCGGTCGGCGGCAAGACCGCGATCAACACCGCGGCGGGCAAGAATCTGATCGGCGCGTTCCACCAGCCTTCGCTGGTGCTGGCCGATCTGGGCGCGCTGGGCACGCTGCCCGAACGCGAACTTCGCGCCGGTTATGCCGAAGTTCTCAAATACGGCGTGCTCGGTGATCGCGGCTTTTTCGACTGGCTCGAACAGGACGGCCGGGCCGTCGTCGCCCTCGACCCCGCTGCCACCGAACGCGCCGTCGCCGCCAGCGTTGCCGCCAAGGCGCGGATCGTGGCGGAGGACGAACGCGAGACCAGCGGTGCCCGCGCGCTGCTCAACCTCGGGCATACCTTCGGCCACGCGCTCGAGGCGGAAACCGGCTTTTCCGACCGTTTGCTGCATGGTGAAGGCGTCGCGCTGGGGATGGTCTTGGCCGCACGCTATTCGGCGCGGCGCGAGGAGATTTCGCTGGCCGACGCGCAGCGCGTGACTGCCGCGGTCGATGCTGCCGGCCTGCCCGCGGAAATTTCCGCGCTGGGGCTCGACTGTGACGGTCGGCGGCTTGCCGACCACATGCTCCACGACAAGAAGATGGACGCGGGCACGCTGCCCTTCATCCTGCTCCGCGCGATCGGCGAAGCCTATCTCGCCCGCGATGTCGAAATGACCGACATCGCGGCATTCCTCGACGAACAATTGCAGGCGCATTGACCGCCGATCCGGCCGCGCGCATCGTTGCGGGGATGGTGCTCGACATCCGCCCCGCCCACCTTTCCGATCCCGCAGTGAGGGAACTGGTCGCCTATCACCAGCGCGACATGCTGGCGATGTCGCCGCCGGGTACCAGCTTTGCGCTCGACGAGAGTGGCCTTTCCGGACCGGGCATCACGCTGCTGGGTGCATGGCGTGGACGAGTGCTGGTCGGCATCGGGGCGATGAAACGCCTGTCCGCCGATAGTGCCGAACTCAAATCGATGCGCACCCATGCGGACCATCTGGGCCGCGGAGTTGCATCGGCAGTTCTCGATCGCCTGATCGCGATCGCCAGGGCAGAAGGGATTTCCCGGCTCAGCCTCGAGACGGGCACGAACGAGCGGTTCGCCCCCGCGGTCGCACTGTATGCCAAGCGCGGATTTTTCGCCGGCGAAGCTTTCGCGGACTACGCCAATGGTCCGCACAACCAGTGCTACCACCTCGCGCTTGCGCCGGCAGCGACCTGATCAGCTGAGCCGCGTTTCCAACCGCGTAACCGAGGCCGGGCCCACCGGCTCGTACTCTGCCAGCATGCGGTCGTGGTCGGTGAAAAGCTGCTCGATCTCGCTGCGACGATGCAGCAGCGTGTGCGCTATACCCGGAGCGAGGCTTTCGCCGTCGCCGATCTTGCCGAGAATGGCCGACAAGTCGCTGATCGTCGCCTCGTCCGGCGTTTTGAAATAGTGGCCCTTCGCATCGAAGAAACCGGTACCCATGCGTGCCATGTTCGAAACCTCCTGCGTGGATGCACAAGGCGAACCCGAAGGCACGGATTATCTACCCCTTGGCGCAGGGATTCCAGAGCATTTACCATTTTGGCCGGCTCGGCGGGGAAACCTGCGCGAAACGGAAAGCACCGCTGAACCGATCTTGCGCAGGAAGTTCCGTTTGCACCGGATCAGCGAACTATTCGAGTTCGAGGATCACCTCATCCACTGCGAGTGAATCGCCTTCCGCTGCGTTGATCTTGCCCACCGTCGCCTGCTTTTCGGCGCGGAGGATGTTTTCCATCTTCATCGCCTCGACGGTGGCGAGCGGCTGACCCGGCTGGACCTCCTCGCCTTCGGCCACGTGCAGCTTCACTAGTAGCCCCGGCATCGGGCAGATCAGCATTTTCGACAGATCGGGCGGGGTCTTCTCGATCATATGCGCCGCGAGATGCGCGACCCGCGTCTGCAGGATCCGCAAATGGTGCGTCGCACCGCGCGTCGTGATGGCATAGCCGGTCCGGGTGGACCGCAGTTGGAGCGTGTAGCGCGCGACCGGATCGGCATCGTCGTCCGCTCCGTTTTCGAACAGCGCGACATCGACCATCGTTTCGCCCGGAGTGTACTGCATTTCCAGCGTGACCGGTTCGCCATCGACGGTCAGCGCGGCTTCCTCGAGCCGCACTTCGTGCGATGTCGAGCCTTCCTCGCGTCCGCCGATGCGTACCGTCCAGTCGCCGGGAGCGTAGAGGTCGTCGGACAGCTGCCCTTCGACGCGCCGCGCGCGGTCGGCATCGGCCGTGGCGATGGCGCCGGCGACCGCGGCCAGAACCCGCGTCAGCTGGTCGGACGCGGGCGCGCCGGTGAACCCATCGGGATATTCCTCGGCGATGAAGCCGGTGGTCAGTTCGCCCGAACGGAAGCGCGGGTGCTGCATGATCGCGCTGAGGAAATCGACATTGTGCCCCAGCCCCTCGATCCGGAAGGCATCGAGCGCCGCGATCTGCAGATCGGCCGCCTCGTCGCGCGTTTCGCCCCAGGTGACCAGCTTGGCGATCATCGGGTCGTAGAACATCGACACTTCGCCGCCTTCGAACACGCCGTCGTCGACGCGAACGCCGTCGACGCCGCGGCGGCCGTTCTCCTGCCCGTCATCGGCCCAGGGTTCGACCGGCGGCTGGTAGCGCACCAGGCGCCCGGTGGACGGCAGGAATCCGCGATAGGGATCTTCGGCATAGACGCGGTTCTCGATCGCCCAGCCGTCGATCTTCACATCGTCCTGCGTCATCGCCAGCTTCTCGCCCGCCGCGACACGGATCATTTGCTCGACCAGGTCGACCCCGGTGATCGCCTCGGTAACCGGATGCTCCACCTGCAAACGGGTGTTCATTTCGAGGAAGTAGAAGCTCTCACCGGTCTTGTCGGCGCCGCTGACGATCAGTTCGACCGTGCCCGCGCTGTGATAGCCCACCGCCTGCGACAGCGCGACGCATTGCTCGCCCATCGCCTTGCGCATCTTCGGCGTCACAAAGGGCGACGGGGCTTCCTCGACCACCTTCTGGTGGCGGCGCTGGATGCTGCATTCGCGCTCGTTGAGATAGATCACATTGCCGTGCTTGTCGCCGAGGATCTGGATCTCGATGTGGCGCGGATCCTCGATGAACTTCTCGATGAAGACGCGGTCATCGCCGAAGGAGTTGAGCCCTTCGCGCTGCGTCGCTTCGAAGCCCTCCTCGACATCCTTGTCGTTCCAGGCGAGGCGCATGCCCTTGCCGCCGCCCCCCGCGCTGGCCTTCATCATCACCGGATAGCCGATGTCGTTGGCCCATTTGAGCGCGTCTTTGGTGGTCTCAATCGCATCGGGCGATCCGGGAACCGTGTTGACCCCGGCGTCCTTGGCGATGCGCTTGGATTCGATCTTGTCGCCCATCGCGGCGATCGCCTTGACCGGCGGGCCGATGAAGGCGATATTCTCTTTCTCCAGCGCTTCGACGAAGCTCGCGCGTTCGGACAGGAAGCCATAGCCCGGATGCACCGCTTCGGCGCCGGTCTGCTTGGCCGCGGCAATGATCTTGTCCGCCACCAGATAGCTTTCCGACGCGGTTGCGGGGCCGATGTGCACCGCCTCGTCAGCCATGCGGACGAAGGGCGCGCGCGCATCGGCATCGGAATAGACCGCCACGGTCGCGATACCCATGCGCTTCGCCGTCTTGATGACGCGGCAGGCGATTTCACCACGATTGGCGATGAGGATTTTCGTGAACATCGGTGTCAGTTCTCCGTTCCGGGCTTCGCTTCGCCGGACATCTGATTGCGCGTCAATTCGCGCAGTTCTTCGGTTCGCCGCTCGGTCAGAACGGTCATGCAGGTGCTGTGGAGGAGCGGTTGCATCGTTCCCCCGCGCGCATCGTAGCTCGACAGCCGGCAGTGCGCGTCGCGGTACGCGATCCAGGCGCGCTGGGCTGCCAGCAGGCTTTCCCAATAGCCCGGCTGGTCATCCTCGACCGCATAACCATCCTCGCGCTGCATGACCGCGCGCACTTGCGGCCACAGGGCGTTCAGTTCGGCATCGGCCTGCTCCCATTCCCGATGCGCGCAGATGTTCATCTCGCTTTGCACTTGCGGGTCGGCGCAGTCGGGCATCCCGGCAGCGGCCTGCGCAGTCAGCAGCAGGGACGACAGGATGATCATTCCGCCGGCTCGGCCACTTTGCAGGCGCGCATCGGTTCTTCCTGCTGCAACGCCGTCAGGCCCAGCTTGGCGAACAATGCGGCGTCGGTGTCGTCGCCCGCATTGGGCGCGGTGAGCAGCTTGTCGCCGGTGAAGATCGAATTCGCGCCCGCCATGAAGCACAGCGCCTGCGTGGCCTCGCTCATGCTCTCGCGTCCGGCCGACAGGCGCACCATGCTCATCGGCATACAGATGCGCGCGACCGCGACGGTGCGGACGAATTCGATATCGTCGATCTTGGCGAGCGGCGTATCAGCCAGCATGTCGCCCAGCACCGTGCCCTTGACCGGGACCAGCGCGTTGACCGGGACGCTTTCGGGATGGCGTTCGAGCGTGGCGAGCGTGTGGACGAAGCCCACCCGGTCGCTGCGCGTTTCACCCATGCCGACGATCCCGCCGCTGCACACGTTGATCCCCGCATCGCGGACGTTCTGCAGCGTATCGAGCCGGTCCTCATACTTGCGGCTGGAAATCACCCGCTCGTAATATTCGGGGCCGGTGTCGACATTGTGATTGTAATAGTCGAGGCCCGCTTCCTTGAGCATGTCGGCCTGTTTCGGCGTCAGCATGCCCAGCGTCATGCAGGTCTCCAGCCCCATCGCGCGCACGCCCTTCACGATCTCGACGATCGCGGGCATGTCGCGGTCCTTGGGATTGCGCCAGGCGGCGCCCATGCAGAACCGCTGGCTGCCCGCATCCTTCGCCTGCGCCGCGCGCTGAAGGACCGATTGCACTTCCATCAGCTTGGTCGCCTCGACCCCGCTGTCGGCCTTCACCGACTGCGAGCAATAGCCGCAATCTTCCGGGCACCCGCCGGTCTTGATGCTGAGCAGCGTGCACAGCTGGACTTGGCTGGGCGGGTGAAACTCGCGGTGGATGCTCGCGGCCTGGAACAGCAGTTCGGTAAAGGGAAGGTCGAACAGCGCCGCGATCTCGTCGCGGGTCCAGTCGGTGCGGATTTGGGTCATACAGGCTTCCTGGCAAGGTAAAGGCCGAATGCCATGACCGCCAGCCCGAGCGCGCGCTTGGGGGTGATCGCGCTCTGGATGGAGCCAAGCAGGCCGAAATGGTCGATAATCGCCGCAGCGACGATCTGGCCCAGCAGCACGAAGAAGATCGCATTGCCCAACCCGATACGCGGCGCGGAATAGGCCACCGAGGTGGCGTAGAACAGCATCACGACGGCGCCGATCCACAACCAGGGCCGTTCGAATGTGAAGGTGCTGGCGGCGGGAAACCCGGTGAATACCAGCATCGCAGTCGCGATGACGAAGCCGATCGCGAAGGTCACCGCTGTCGCCGCCACGGGCCCGCCAAGCTGTTGGCCAAGCCCCGCGTTAAGCGCCGCGAAAACCGGAATGCCCAGCCCGGCCGCGAACATCATGGCGGCAAGCGGCAGGAAGGCAGGGGACGAAGATGCGCTCACTACTGCGCCGCCTCGTCAAGATCCTCGCCCGCGGGCGGCATGTTGTGGCCGAGCAAGCGCAGCACGTCGGCGGCGCATTCGACGACATTGCTGCCCGGCCCGTAGATGCCCTGCACCCCGGCATCGCGCAGGAAGTCGTAATCCTTCTGCGGGATCACCCCGCCCGCGATCACCTTGATATCGGCCCGGTCAGCATCGCGCAGGTGCCCGATCAGCTCGGGGATCAGCGTCTTGTGTCCCGCGGCAAGGCTGCTGGCGCCGATCGCGTCGACATCGTGTTCCAGCGCCATGGCACAGGCTTCACCGGGCGTCTGGAACAGCGGGCCAGAGAGGACCTCGAAGCCCATGTCGGTGAACGCGCTGGCAATGACATTGGCGCCGCGGTCGTGCCCGTCCTGGCCCATCTTGGCGACCATCAGCCGGGGCGCGCGCCCGAGCCGGCGTTCGACCGCCTGCACGCCTTCGACGACCTGCTGGTAGCGGTCGTCTTCGGCATAGGCGGCGGCATACACCCCGCGGACCGGCTTGGGGATCGTGTCGTAGCGGCCATAGGCGTCTTCCATCGCCTGGCTGATTTCGCCCAGCGTCGCATCGTGACGCGCAGCCTCGACCGCGAGGGCAAGCAGGTTCCCCTCACGCTGGGCGGCCCCGCGCGCCAGGGCGTCGAGCGCAGCGCGGCAGGCGAAATCGTCGCGCTTGGCGCGCACTTCTTCCAGCCGCGCGATCTGGCTCTGGCGGACCTTGTGGTTGTCGATATCGAGCGTGTCGATCTCGTCTTCCTTGTCGCGGCGGTACTTGTTCACGCCGACGATGGCGGTTTCCCCGCGGTCGACACTGGCCTGCTTGGCGGCCGCCGCCTCCTCGATCTGCGCCTTGGGTTTGCCGCTGGCGACATATTCGGTCATCCCGCCGGCCGCCTCGACCTCGTCGAGCATGGCCTTGGCCTGTTCGACCAGCGCGGCGGTGAGGCTTTCGATGTAATAGCTGCCACCCAGCGGATCGGCGACATTGGTGATGCCGGTCTCCTCCTGGATCACCAACTGCGTGTTGCGTGCGATGCGGGCGCTGAAATCGGTCGGCAGCGCGATCGCCTCGTCCAGCGCATTGGTGTGCAGCGACTGCGTTCCGCCCAGCACCGCCGCCATTGCTTCCACCGTGGTGCGGATGACGTTGTTGTAGGGGTCCTGCTCCTGCAGCGAGACGCCGCTGGTCTGGCAATGCGTGCGCAGCATCTTCGACTTGGGGTTCTGCGCCCCCAGCCCTTCCATGACATCGTGCCACAGCGCGCGCGCGGCGCGCATCTTGGCGATCTCCATGAAGAAGTTCATGCCGATGCCCCAGAAGAAGGACAGGCGCGGCGCAAAGGCATCGATATCGAGCCCCGCTTCCATCGCGCGCTTGGCGTATTCCTTGCCGTCGGCGATGGTAAAGGCCAGTTCCTGCACCGCCGTCGCCCCGGCTTCGTGCATGTGATAGCCCGAAATCGAAATGCTGTTGAATTTCGGCATGTTGGCCGAAGTATATGCGATGATGTCCGAAACGATCCGCATGCTCGGTTCGGGCGGATAGATATAGGTGTTGCGGACCATGAACTCCTTGAGGATGTCGTTCTGGATGGTCCCGGCCAGCTTGTTCTGGGCGACGCCCTGCCGTTCGGCGGCAACAATGTAGAAGGCCAGCACGGGGATGACCGCGCCGTTCATCGTCATCGATACGCTCATCGTGTCGAGCGGGATCTGGTCGAACAGGATCTCCATGTCGCGCACGGTGTCGATCGCGACGCCCGCCTTGCCGACATCGCCGACGACGCGCGGGTGATCGCTGTCATAGCCGCGGTGCGTGGCGAGATCGAATGCGACCGACAGACCCTTCTGCCCGGCGGCAAGGTTGCGGCGATAGAAGGCGTTCGATTCCTCTGCCGTGGAGAAGCCCGCATACTGGCGGATGGTCCACGGGCGCCCGGTGTACATCGAGGCGTAGGGCCCGCGCGTNAACGGCGCGATCCCCGGCACCCCGGGATCGACCAGCGCGGCAGTGTCCTCGGAGGTATACAGCGGCTTTACCGCGATCCCTTCGGGCGTGTGCCAGGTGAGATCGCGCCCCTTCACTTCCTTGTCGGCGAGGGGCTTCCAGTCGTCATAAGTCGGCTTGTCGGTCATGCACGGTCCTAAACCACAATCGTATGCACAGGAAAAGAGCGGGCNCNCGTNTCNNANNCCANCCTNCCNCGTCACCCCCGCGTAGGCGGGGGTCCAGATAAGGGTGCGATCAATGGCAAGCTTTGCTGGATCCCCGCCTTCGCGGGNATGACGAAAGACTTGCGGCGTTCGCCTCTTACTCGCCCTTGAAGTCCGGCTTGCGCTTCTGGAGGAAGGCCATGCCACCTTCCATCGCATCCTTGCTCGCACCCGCCAGGCGCTGGCCCTCGGCCTCGGCCAGCAGTACCTCGGTGATGGTGCCATCCATCGCGGTGGCGATGTTCTTCTTCATCGTGGCGTAGGCCAGCGTCGGACCATTGGCGAGCTTCTCCGCNAGCGCGCGGGCTTCGCCGATCAGCGCTTCGTCATCGACCGCCTTGTAGATCAGGCCCCAGTCCTCGGCCTGGCNCGCACCGATCTTCTCGCCCAGCATCATCATCCGCGTGGCGCGCGCACGGCCGATCGAGCGCGCGAGCAGCCAGGTCGATCCGCCGTCGGGCACGAGGCCGATGTTGACGAAGGCCTGGAGGAAATAGGCGCTCTTGCCCGCCAGCACGAAGTCGCCCGCCAGCGCAAGGCTGCAGCCGACGCCCGCGGCGGGGCCGTTGACCGCGCAGATCACGGGCACGTCGGCGCGCAGCACCTGGTTGATCGCCGGGTTGTAATGGTTCTGCAGGGCGCGGTGGCTGCCGCCCTTGTTCTGCAGCGCGCTGCCCTCGCCCCGCGCNGCGAGATCGGCGCCCGAGCAGAAACCCTTGCCCGCGCCGGTTATCAGAACTGCGCGGCTGTCGCCCAGATCGTAGAAAGCCGCGCCGATTTCATCCGCCATCTGCGGCGGCATCGCGTTTAGCCGGTCGGGCCGGTTGAGCGTGATGGTGGTCAGCGGGCCGTCTTTCTCGACGATGATGGTTTCGTAGCTCACGCGTCTCTCTCCAGGATGCTATTGGTTAGTTTCGTTTCGTTTCGCTACCGACCTTGGCTGCGATGGCGCCCGCGTGCAAGAGCCTTGCGTAGCGGGCCGGAATTCAGGCCGCCGCGCTGGGCCGCGCCGATACCCGCTCGTGCCATGCCGCCAGCGCCGCGCATTCCCCGGGCATTTCGAGCCCGACGAACTTGGCGAAATCGACCGTGGTCAGCAGCAGGATATCCGCGGCGGAGAAATCGTCGCCGGCGAGGTGGTCGCGCGCCCCGAGCGATTCGTCGAAGAAGCGCATCGCCTCGGCAACGCGCGGCCGGTTGGCCTCGCCCCATTCCGCATTGCGCCCCGGCAGGGCGGCGGTGAAGGGATGCGTATGGACCCAGACCGCGCCCACCGGCGGCATGAGGATCATCTCGACCCGGCGGCACCACATCTCGATTTCCGCGATTTCGCGCGCGGTGGTGCCGAACAGCGGCGGTTCGGGATGCTCGGCTTCGAGGTACCGCATGATCGCGACGCTTTCGGCGATCACCGTGCCGTCGTCGAGCTCGAGGATCGGCGTCTGTCCGCGCGGGTTCTTGGCGACGAAGTCCTCCGCCTTCTGCTCGCGCTTGGGGATCGAGACTTCCTTGCTCGGCAGCTTGATGCCCTTCTCTGCAGCGAAAATACGCACGCGGCGCGGATTGGGCGCCGGGTTGGGACTGTCGTAGAATAGCATCGAAGTTCCTCTCATTTTCCGCCGTCTTTTCCCGTCATCCCCGCGC
>FUFK010064812.1_pt1 | contig 49267 bp, 43 predicted proteins | sample 1021851 | NCBI WGS metagenome assembly FUFK01 (sample SAMEA51879418, study PRJEB19060) | metagenome | reverse complement strand
CTCTTTTTGCCGCCATCACTAGCGCCGCTATTGTCTAAAGACAAAATCACCTGAATGCTCTGAATCTGATCGAAATGACGCTCAATTTTTTCTAATTTTTCGCGGACTGCGGTATTCATGGCATCGGTAACACTGATATGGTGACCACTAATAGATACGTTCATATACTTGTCCTTATATTTATTACCACTTATAGTGAACTGATAGTACGGTAAACTAACCGGTATCAGCTGGAGCCATCGAACTGTCAAAAACTGATGTTAAAAGCTAATCTTAAAGAGCAATAACGATATAACCAATAGTGCATTCTATATAAAGTGTCGCTTCTTCAAATCTCCTTTTGTCAAAACTCATTATCGGTATCTACTGACACCTTAGAATGCCTTTGAATTCGTCTTTTAAACAGCTCCAAATCTTCGATCTTTAAAAGCTAAATGTCCTTCAGTTTTTGCTGTTGATGCCCTTCTAATTTGTCACGAATACCTAAGAGTAGCAAGACGCTATACTGTAATAAAATGTAAAGTTAACTGCTATATATTGCTAGAATCTATATAATCAAAAAATTTTATTTTTATTCCTAGCAACTATCATACCTTTTAAGCGACTATTCATTGACGCTCCTAGCACCACAATTAGTATTTTTGTTTGCGCTGAGTGGAAGAGCCGATCCCCATAGCTTCGCGATACTTAGCTACCGTACGTCTAGCGATGTCGATACCTTCTGCATGCAAGTGCTGCTGCAGGCGACTATCGGAGAGCGGTTTTTTTGGTGCTTCATTGGCGATGAGCTGTTTGATCATAGCGCTAATAGCGGTCGATGAGACATCGCCTTCACGGCTACTCACATGCGATGAAAAAAAGTACTTGAGTGAAAATAGACCTTGCGGGGTCAAGATGGATTTACTGGTGGTTAAACGGGAGACTGTAGACTCATGTAGTTCTACCTCTTCAGCGATATCCTTTAAGATCAAAGGCTGCATAGCAGAAGCGCCATGACGTAAAAACTCTTGCTGACGTCTGACAATACTCGTCGCCACCTTTAACAGGTTTTGGTTACGCTCCTCAATACTGCGAATAAACAGCTTGGCATCGCTGAGGTTTTCACGTAGATATTGATTGTCTGAGCTATCATCACCGCGTTTGACTAGATTGGCGTAGTCTTCATTTATACGCAGTTTCGGTAGTGTCTCTGGATTAAGACTGACCTGCCAGCGCTCATCACTGACTGCTCTATCTGCTTCGAGCGCCGCTGAACGATGACGACGAATGGGAGTAACTAAGACATCTGGAATATCATAACTCTCAGGAGCCTGCTCATAACTGGACTGGCTACTTTGAAAGGCCAGACCCGGCGCAGGATTGAGCTGACGCAGTAAACTTAGCGCTGGGGTGATCTGTGCGGCTTTTAGGCCAGTCGCCTGAGTTAGCGCTTTAATATTGTTGCTCACTAAATGCTCGCTGGCAGATAGCAGAGCTTGCGCTTCGGCCAAATGCTCTGTATTGCGATCAAGTTTGCTAAGCTGAATGGCCAAGCATTCACTCAGATTACGCGCCCCTACCCCTAAGGGGTCACAAGACTGAATGACTCTAAGCATGACGGTTATTTCATCGTACTCTATTGGCTCTGGCCACTGATAAAAGCTTGCCATAGTGGCAAAACTCTGCAGCAAGTCATCGATATCTAAGCGGATAAAGCCCATCTCATCCATCGCATCGATGAGATAATCGGCGATCATAGTGTCGGTGTCTGATAAGCGTTTAAAATTGAGCTGCCAACGTATATAGTCTTGAATACTGGCGTTGGTTGTGCCTTGATAGCGCTCTAAATCATCAAAATCGATAGGGCTAGAGGCAGCTTGATTTGAGGGCGCTGCCGTAAAACTCGTCGTCTCAACAGTGTGCTGTTCAGCGTAGGTGCTATCATAAGTAGGGTCAGTCATCGTCTCATTATCGATATCCATCGCGCTACCGTCGATATGGGCTTGCTGCAATTTATCGAAGCTGTCTACACTGTCTTGACTATCGTCACTGTCATAACCGTTATAGCTATCATCATTATCGTTAGTGCCACTGTTCCACATCTCAAGCGTTAACGGATCTTCAGCCGTTTCTAGATCGCTGCTATCTTCGTCATAGCGCTCTTCTTCATCCTCAATACGCTCAAGTAGTGGGTTACTCTCAAGCTTGGCTTGCACCTCTTGTGCTAACTCAAGGCTTGAGAGCTGCAAGAGCTTGATAGCTTGCTGCATCTGCGGGGTAAGCTTTTGTGAGGTATTTAGCGTAGCGCCTAAGCCAAATGACATACTCATGAGCAGTTTATTGCACTCCAGTACTGATGTGGTTTTGATTCATAATCACGGTTGATAGCGACTTATCACTCTAATGGGTCATGACGATAGCATTTTTCATAGTCCTATTGCTATGATAATTTATAACATATATAGCGTTATAGTCCTTTTTATCACTAAAAATAATATCTATTACTATTAAACGAGAAGCTCTATGAATAAATTATTAAGCGTCGCGGCGCTACAAATGAACAGTCAGCAAGATATCGAAGCCAATCTTAGCACTATTAAGGCTGGTATTGAGGAAGCGAGCACTCAAGGCGCGCAGCTGATCGTTTTGCCTGAGAATTGTTGTAGCATGGGTCGTCAGTTTGCCACTGCCGAGCGTTTCGAGTCGCTATCAGCGACGCTTGCTAGCTACGCGCGCGAGCACAACGTGCACCTGTTAGCCGGCTCGCTACCTTGCCCGTTTCGTCCGGATGGCGCGCTAGTTCCTGATGGTCGCCTACGTCAAGTCAGTCAACTGTTTGCGCCCGATGGCAAGCGAGTAGCCCGTTATGACAAAATTCATCTATTCACCGCCACAGTCGCCGATAAGCAAGGCAGCTATAACGAAGCGGCAACGTTTGAGCCGGGCACGCAAACTGTCGTCACCCCTATCGAAGTCGCAGGTGAGAGCTATCAGCTAGGAATGATGGTGTGCTTTGACTTGCGCTTCCCCGCGCTTGCTCAACGTTTGCGTCAAGCCGGTGCTGAGCTGCTAAGCGCGCCGTCTGCCTTTACTTATCTGACTGGACAAGCACATTGGAAGCTACTGCTACGCGCGCGAGCGCTAGATAGTCAGTGCTTAGTTATAGGCGCGGCACAAGGCGGCGAGCATCATTATAAGGACGGGCAGGCGCGCCAGACTTGGGGACATAGTGCCATTACCGCCTTTGATGGCACGATAGTCGACAGCTACAAGAGCAGCGAGATAAAAACTGAGGATAAGCACAAGGATTACGCTTTAGTTTTCGCTAGTTTGGATAAGTCAGCGCAGCAGCAAGGGCGCGAGAAGATGCCTATTTTTCAGTGTCATCGCTTGGCTTAATAGTATTTATAAGAAATGGGTGTAAATTTAATTGAAATAAAAACGTCATATTATCACGTGGAACTGGGATGAATTTTAAGCAGCATCGAAAGATAACAGCACGCCAGTAAAATTTATACCAGTTCCACGATCATAACTTGTATATTAAACGCAGTGTCATTTTTAATCTGACTATCACTCACTATCGTTTTGAGTAAGAGAGGCGCGCGGATGGGCGCGATCATAGACTTGGGTAAGCTTAGCAAAGTCAACATGGGTATAAATCTGGGTGGTGCTAATATCGCTATGACCGAGCATCTCTTGTACCGCGCGCAAATCACCACTGCCGGAGAGCATATGCGAAGCAAAGCAGTGACGCAGCAGGTGCGGGTAGAGGTTTTGTGCGATACCGGCGCGTTTGGCTGCTACTTTTAGACGCTGCTGTACGGCGCGAGTAGAGAGCCGCGTACCGAGCTTTTCACTAATAAATAAAGCGCTGTCTTGCCCCTCTACCCAAAGGTTACGATGCGGTAAGTAGCGCTTAATCGCTTCAGCTGCCTTATTACCAATTGGCACTAAACGCGTTTTGTTGCCTTTACCGGTCACTCGAACGCGCAAATCAGATAAATCGATATCTATCATATCGAGCGCCACCAGCTCGCCTACCCGTAAGCCACTGCTGTAGAGCAGCTCAAACATTGCTTTATCTCGCAGCCACAATCGCGCTTGCTCTGGCGTATCAGGCAGTTCTTGCTCTAAAAGCTGAGTGAGCAGATCAACGTCAGCAATCGAAGGCAACGGCCGCGGACTGCGCTTGAGCTGATAGCCAGTCGTCGGGTTGATACGCGCTATGTCCTCTTCGATAAGCCAACTATAAAAATGACGGATCGCCGAGAGCTCTTGCTGCACACTGGCTAGCGCAAGCTTATCTTCATCAAGACGCTGAGAGATATGCTGAGCTAATTGGCGCTTATCACAGCGCGTCCAACTCAGACGCTTACCGCGCAGATACAACGCTAACTGCTGAACGCCGGCGAGATAAGCTGTCAAAGTATGCTCAGAGTGATTGCGTACTGACAAGGTATTTAGCCAACGATGCACTGGCGTCAATAGCTCACGTAATACCGCATCGGTCTCTATATCCGTTGCCGGATTGACATAATCTTTGACGCTCATAGCTTTTCTCTTAATTGCTCTCTTAGTTGGTATCTTAAATACTCTCTTAGCTAGCCGTATTTAGCTTGGCGAATTAGGCTTGAGACCCGCTTGCGCCATAATACCATCGGGACTGAATACCCCTTCATATACAAAGGCAGTAGGACCGGTCATCATTACCGAATAGCCTGGCTGCCATTTGACAATCATACTACCGCCGTAGAGCTGCGCGCGGATATCCTCGCCTTCATCGAGCCAGCCTTCACGGATACCGATAGCGACTGCCGCACAAGCGCCAGTGCCGCAAGCTTGCGTCTCGCCCACTCCGCGCTCATACACCCGCAGACGGATATGACGCTGATTCATCACTTGCATAAAGCCGACATTGACCCGATCCGGAAACGCTCGGTGCGACTCAATGGCTTTGCCTAAAGTGGCCACTTTCGCATCTAGCACATCGTCGACCTTGATAACCGCATGCGGATTGCCCATATTAGCAACATAAAGCTGTACTGGTGTACCGGCGACATCGAGATGATAGGCGTTTTGGATTTTGGTGGTGGCTTTTGGGGTAAACGGAATCTCATCCGGCTCAAATTTAGGCTTACCCATATCGACCTCGACCCAACCATAACGATCAGTGGTTAAAGAGATGACGCCGCTCGCCGTCTCAACCCGCAAGCGCTGCTTAAATGACAGCTTTCGCGCTTGCACAAAACGCGCGAAACAGCGCGCGCCATTGCCGCATTGCTCAACTTCAGTGCCATCGGTATTGAAGATGCGATAGCTAAAATCAACATCCGGGCGCATTGGCGGCTCAACGACTAGCAGCTGATCAAAGCCTATACCTAAGTGCCGATCGCCCAATAACTCTACCAACTCTTTGGTCAAATCTAAGCGCTGAGTCACCAAATCGATAACCATAAAATCGTTACCTAGCCCATGCATCTTTGTAAACTCTATCAACATATCCTTGTGTCCTATTCTGTTTTTATATGTCGGTTATATTAGCACGCTACCCTGCACAATGATAACTATCAGCGTGTGATGAATGGTAGAGACCGTCATGAAATACTCGTCATAAAATAGTCACCATAAAAAACCCACTGTCATCATGACAATGGGCTTTTAAAATAAATTTACTAAATCACTAGGAGCTTTTTAGCTCAGACTTTTACCATGGACATAGGGGCCGGCTAGTCATTTCGCTATTGATCTTGCCAACGCATCTCATCGCGGTATAAGTCTTCGATCGTCTCACGCTTACGAATCAACTGCTGCTGACTCTGTGCCACCATAACCTCGCTAGCACGCGGACGCGAATTGTAATTACTACTCATAGTAAAGCCGTAAGCGCCAGCACCAGTGATAGCCAAGATATCGCCTTCGGCAAGCGCCAATACACGATCCTTAGCCAAAAAATCACCTGTCTCACAAATAGCGCCAACAATATCCCANGCCTTTGTATCGTCAGCTTGCATACCACCGTTAGGTAACTGCTGAGGAATCACTGCCATTTCGGCTTGATACAGCGCTGGGCGGATCAAATCATTCATNGCCGCGTCAACGATAGCAAAGTTTTTGTGCTCGGTCGGTTTAAGCACATCAACGCGAGTGAGTAGCACGCCAGCATTAGCAACCATACTGCGCCCCGGCTCAAAGAATACTTTGAGACCCAGCTCAGTGAGTTTCGGCAATAGCGCGTCGGCAAAATCAGCGATGGACACTGGCGACTCATCAATGTAGCGCACGCCTAGTCCGCCGCCCAAGTCCACATGCTTGAGCGTAATACCTTGATCCGCTAAAGCCTGCACCAGCTCAATCACTTTGTCCAGTGCGGCTACAAAGGGCGCAACTTCGGTGAGCTGCGAGCCGATATGACAATCAATACCAACGATCTCNATATGTGACATCGCCGCGGCCTGCGCATAAACGTCAAGCGCCTGTTCATGAGCGATGCCAAACTTATTATCTTTTAGCCCCGTTGAGATATAAGGATGAGTCTTAGCATCGACGTCAGGATTGACCCGTAGGGATATCGGCGCTGGTGTATCTAGCTGGTCGGCTACTTCATTAATTAACGACAGCTCGCTGATGGACTCGACATTAAAGCAGCCAATACCTTGCTGCAGAGCAAATTCGATATCGCTGTATGTCTTGCCTACGCCTGAATAGACGACGCGACCCGCTTGTCCGCCTGCTGCTAACACGCGCATCAGCTCACCACGTGAGACGATATCGAAGCCAGCTCCAGCCTGCGCCAAGATGCCTAATACGGCCAAATTAGAATTGGCTTTTACCGCGTAGCATATTTGGTGCTCAAGACTGGCGAAGCTGTCGCTATAGACTTGATAAACATCCAAGATCGCCTGCTTAGAGTAGACATAACAAGGCGTATCGTACTGCTTAGCCAAACCGCTCACGCTAACGTCCTCAATATACAGCTCGTTATCGCGGTAGCTCAGCGCTGGCAGATGGGCGCTTAAAGCTTGAGGATCGATATACAACCCGTGCTCAGTTTGTACGGTAATCGCTTGGCTATCTGCCACAGTTGCCTGTCTTTGCGGCTCAGAGTTACTCATAGTCCTCTCTTTCATTCATTCAGGTTTTCAAAGGAAATTATCACATTNTTAAACTTGCAGCATCGCTTAGTAATCGCTTAGCAATCAATCAATAATCATTTGCATCATCGCTTGGCTCAGGCAGCACTTGCTGCTCCTCAAGATAGCGTGTGCGCTTATACTCGTCATCATCTACNCNAGNAAATGCAGCATCTTGCGGCTGACTGGTACTGTCTAATACCTCAGCGCTAGTGATGAGCCCTTGCTCAGTATCTGCCAAGTATAGCGGGCCTTTTTGCCCGCAGCCGCTCAAACTCAGAGCCACTAGAGTAACCGCCATAGCAGTAAGTTTTGAAAATATAAAATTCGGTTTTAGAGTTTTCATAAGTGGTAAGCCATTAACCATGCATCACTGATTGCGCTAAAACTGCTTGCGCAAAATTCACAATCAGCTATTGATATTTTAACGCTAAATAATCCTGCTCGCTAACCGTACCATACCAGCCAGTATCGAGCATCAAATAGGCTGTAATCATAGCATTAATTGGCAGCGATTGACTGTGTTTAGCGATAATTTTAGTTGCAATATTGACCTATCATTATTCTTTATAAATGCTACATTTAATGGGGCGTGTTGTACGTTCGGTTGTGGCACGCGCGGAGACTATTTTTTAGACACTCAGTGTACAGCTGTAACTAATACTTGACGGATGCTTGTCTTAAACCTTATAGTTATTGTGGTATAACGCTTAACCGCAAGTGTGGTAATTGTTCTAAAATATGCTACCTTGTCTTTAGCTTTAGCATTTTATTTTGCTTTAATCATTCAAATGGTTTAAATGATTGAACCCCTACTTATTATATGATTTATTATTCCTACCCATAATCCAACACCCACAACCCAACAGCCATAATCTAAGGATAGAGCATGAATGACAGCGTCAACCCCTCCGCTTCTAGCGATGAGAACTCGGACAACTCAGTATTAACCAATCCCACTTTAGTCCTCAACTGTGGCTCCTCTTCTATTAAGTACGCTTTGATNAGCGAGGATGAATCGACTCGTATCACGGGACTGGCCGAAAACTTAGGTCTCGATACCGCTCGTATCAAACATACCGCGTTAAATGGTGAAAAGCTTGAAATTGCTATTCCAGGTGGCCGTCATAAACTTGCCTTACAAAAAGTGCTTGAGCTCCTCGAGCAGTATCACTTTATCGCTGTCGGTCATCGCGGCGTCCATGGCGGGCGTGAATACTCAGAAGCGGTCAAAGTGNACGATCATGTGTTATCGGAAGTGAAACGTCTCAAGTCGTTAGCACCTTTGCATAACCCAGCTAATGCTCTAGGCATCGAAGCGGTACAAGCGATCTATCCTGATATTCCGCAAGTCGTGGTCTTTGATACTGCCTTTCACCAGACTATGCCGCCTGTGGCTTATCGTTATCCGATTCCAAAAGCGCTATATGAAGAAGAAAAAATCCGCCGTTACGGCTTTCATGGTACCTCGCACGCTTACGTTTCAGAACGTGCCAGCCAGCTCACCNAAGCTAATGGCCCGCAAGGCTGGTTGACTGCGCATCTAGGGAATGGCTGCTCAGCGACTGCCGTTTATGATGGCAAAAGTCTAGATACCAGTATGGGACTGACGCCGCTTGAGGGGCTGATGATGGGCACGCGTAGTGGTGATGTCGATCCAAGCCTACATATCCACCTAAAGCGTCAACTNGGTATGAGCTTGGAAGATGTAGATAAAATGCTCAATAGCGAAAGTGGCCTATTAGGTATCTCGGGTCTGTCTAACGACCTACGCACCGTCGAGCAAGCAGCTAACGAAGGTCATAAAGATGCCGAGCTGGCAATCGAGATGTTCGCTTATCGCGTCGGTAAGTATTTGGCGAGCCTCAGCTGCGCGCTACCTGAGTTTACCGGTATTGTCTTTACCGGCGGGATCGGCGAGAACTCAGCGACCACGCGCGCGCGTATCCTAAACGTGATGCGTCACTTCGGTATCGCGTTCGATGCAGACAAAAACAAATCGCTCGTTGGCGGCGCAGAAGGGCGCTTTGAGAGTGACGATAGCAGTATTGAGCTGTGGGTCATCCCAACTGACGAAGAGTGTCAAATCGCTAAAGAAACCCGTCAAACCTTGGGTCTAGACTAAAGGGTTAATAAAAAAGCGCTGTCGCTGTATAAGCATGGCGCTTTTTTTTGACTGCGCAAACGGGTCTATTATTAGCTCAGTCTTTTATTAACCCAGTTACTTGCTAGACTAGTCGCTTATTAGCAACAATAATAGCCGCCCATCATACATTCTCAGTCTTTAAAAATATAACAAACCGTAGGATACACTATGCAAACTATTTTATTGGTTCCTATCAGTCGCGGTATCGGCGTGACTTCAGCCGCTCTTGGCCTCATTCGCGCGCTTGATTATAACGGTATCAAAGCCGGCTTTATGAAGCCGTTTTTGCAAGACGATACGCTCGATAAACAAAACAGCTTGGACAGCTCAAGCGCCCTTATCATGCATGCGTTTGGCCTAACGCCGCCCAAATCTATCAACCGTCAGCGCGTTGAGCGCATGATCGGCGATGGTAATCTTGACGAGCTAATGGAAGAGGTTATTGGCAATTATCACAGTATTGATGGCGAGCCTGATGTGGTTATCTGTGAAGGCTTAGTGCCAACCACCGAAGCCTCTTACGCTTCTCAAATTAACCAAGCCATCGCCCATGCTTTGGACGCGAAGATTATCTTTGTCAGCACTGTCGACACCAGCAATCCTGCTTATCTAGCAGACAAGCTTGACGTGCACGCGCGCGAGTTTGGCGGTATCGCTCATGAACGTACGCTTGGCACTATCTTAATGCGCGTGCATGACGTGCCTAATACCTTTGAGACTCAGCCTGTCGCTCCTGGTGAGGCGGTAGTGAGCTTAGATGAAAACTTCATCCAAGAGGTACAGCGCCTATCACCGCATTTTCATAGCGAGCGCTTCCGTCTCATCGGCGTCGTGCCATTTAGTGACTCGCTCTCCGTGCCGCGCACTTGGGATATCGCCGCTGAGCTTGATGCCACTTGGCTCAACGTCGGCGACGCCAAATCGCGCCGTATCAATGATATTAGCCTGACCGCACGCTCCGTTTCGCGCGTTGATGAGGTCTTTAAGCGCGGTACGCTCATTGTGGTGCCAGGCGACCGTGATGATCTACTGCTAGCAGCAGGCCTAGCTTGTATCAACGGCGTACCACTAGCAGGTCTAGTACTGACAGGCGGTGTAGTCCCTAACGAGACCGTAGCTGAGCTTTGGCAGTCAGCGCTGAAGACTGGCATCCCTGTCATGAGCGTCGAGACCGATAGCTTTGAGACGGTACAAAACCTACTACACATGAGTTCTGAGATACCAAGCGATGATACCGAGCGCGCAACCGATGTCGCTCGTTATGTTGCAGCACACTTAGATCTCAGCTGGATAAAAGAATACTTTAGCGGTGATTATGTCGCCCGTCTCTCGCCTGCTGCGTTTCGCCATCAAGTGGTCAAAAAAGCACAAAACGCCAAAAAACGCATCGTACTGCCAGAAGGCGCTGAGCCGCGTACCGTCGAAGCTGCCTGTATCTGTCAAAGCCGCGGTATCGCCGATTGTGTGCTGTTAGCGCAGCGTAGCGAAGTCGAACAAGTCGCCAAAAACCGTGATTTAGTATTGCCTGAGGGGCTTGAAATCATCGACCCTGCTAGTCTTGATATGAGCAAGTATATTGATGCAGTAGTTGAGCGCCGTAAAGGTAAAACNACCAGCGAGGTCGCTGCTGAATATCTACAAGATACGGTCTATCTAGGCACGACCATGCTNCAACTAGACGAAGTCGACGGCCTAGTGTCTGGCGCGATTCATACCACTGCCAACACCGTACGTCCCGCGTTTCAGCTGATCAAAACTGCGCCGCAATATTCCTTAGTATCGTCAGTGTTCTTTATGCTGCTGCCTGAGCAAGTCGTTGTCTACGGTGATTGCGCTATTAACCCCGACCCAACTGCTGAGGAGCTGGCTGAGATTGCTATTCAATCGGCGCAGTCTGCCGCCGCCTTCGGTATCGACCCAAAAGTGGCGATGATCAGCTACTCGACCGGCTCGTCTGGTACTGGCGCTGATGTCGAAAAAGTTATTGCAGCGACGAAAATCGTCCGCGAGCGTGCCCCAGATCTAGCCGTTGATGGCCCATTACAATACGACGCCGCCTCTGTGATGAGTGTCGGTAAACAAAAAGCGCCAGACTCCAAAGTCGCCGGTCAAGCCAACGTCTTTATCTTCCCTGATCTCAACACCGGTAACACCACCTATAAAGCGGTGCAACGTAGCGCCAACGTCATCAGTGTCGGTCCTATGCTTCAAGGCCTTAATAAGCCCGTCAATGACTTATCGCGCGGCGCTCTAGTCGATGATATTGTCTACACTATTGCTCTCACGGCTATTCAGGCTTATAGTGATTTGATTTAAAAGTATTTAAATCATTATTAGTTTTAAACAAAAGCGCTTAGCATCATTATGTTGAGCGCTTTTTTGATAGAGCTGATGATACCGGCTGATTAAACAGAAACATCTATCGACAAACGTTATAATGATGCTATGACTAAACCTTTCCCTACTGCCATTCGCGCCTACTTGGGCGGCTCGTTCAATCCAGTACATANCGCTCATATTGAGATGGCGATGCAAGTCTACCACTCTCTTGCTCCGCTTACGGCCGAGCGAAACTGTGAGCTACAAGTGTCGTTATTACCCAACGCGCGCTCGCCTTTTAAATCACAAAGCCTAGCACCCAAGCATCGATTGGCTATGCTAAAACTCGCGGTGCAAGATACGCCCATACGCGTCGATGAGCTTGAGATTTGGCAACCACCGCCTGTCTATACTATCGATAGTGTGCGGACTTTACGTCAGCGCTATCCGCAAGATGTCTTGATATTTATTATAGGTATGGATAGTGCTCGTAGTTTAGATAAATGGAAACAGGGCTTACAGTTGACGGACTACGTTCATCTTTGGGTGTTTGATCGTAGTGCCGACAACGCCAGCTCCAGTGCTAACCCTACAGACCCTAACTTACCGCATAAACCTTTTGATAATAATAAAACCTTAAGTGATAAGCAGCGAGCTTTGCTCATCAATGAGCTACCTAATTCGCTACCGGCGCAAGTGGTTGACTCTATCAGCGAGCTGGTTGCAACTTCTATTGACAGCTTAGCAGCCCAAAACTTAGCAAATAAAGGCTTGAAAACCTTACGCAAAGGACGCATTTATATAGACTCACGACCCGTACAGAAAGTATCTAGTACAAAGATTCGTAACCAACTCCTGACTTATTATACCGCCCCTATTATAAAAGATGGCTTGCTTAATCACTGCGAGTATCTATCCAAACACTTACATCCTGCAGTTTATGACTATATTGTGCAGCATAAGCTATATTCCGCAGACTAATTCCGTTAAAATCACCTTATTATAGTCGTCACCACTTATTTATGGCCGATGACGATTCACTTTTTATAGCGAATGACGATTAAAGAGATACATATTTATGAGCAACACTATGACTAACGAACGTTTAGAAGAATGCTTAACGCTAGTAACCTCCACTTTGGACGGTATGAAAGCCAAAAACATCACCGTACTTGATGTTGAGGATTTAACAGACGTCATGGAGCATATGGTTATCGCTGAGGGCACCTCCAAGCGCCATGTGCGCGCGATGGCTGACAGCTTAGGCGCTGATGCTAAGCAAGCAGGCTTTATGCCATTAGGCCGCGAAGGTGGCACTGATTCTGACTGGACGCTGATCGACTTGGGTGCTGTCGTTGTGCACATGATGACGCCAGCTGCGCGCGAGTTCTATGACTTAGAAGGCCTGTGGTCATCGCCTGAGAGCTTAGCAGAATTAGTTGCCACGCCGCGTGANAAAAAAGCCGGTCGCCGTAACTAAACGCAAAAAACTGACTAGCGCACTGAATAAACAGACTGGATAAAATATCTGGTCTTTTTTTATGTCATTGATAACTGGCGCTTTATATAAGCGACAAAGTTAATCAAACACAAAACCATTACACTTTGCGATACTATATCCTTATTCACGTGACAATCTGCTAGGACATTCAATGAACGCCGCCAATACAGACTCTACTTCTCAAAACTCTCAAAGCGCAGCACATGACTCTAATCAACCGCTACCCCTACATATCGCCACTTTAATCGATGTGCGCGCAGGCAAAGCCATGCCCTTCGCCCGTGAGCAAATGAGCGCTATCGATAAAGCACCGATCAAAGCACCCGCCGAAGTCAATTTTATGGGCCTTGCGACTGATGAACAAGCCGACCGTAAGCATCACGGTGGCCCCCTAAAAGCGGTACACCAATTGCCGCCTGCGACTTATGAGCAGATTAATACAGAGTTTGGCTTAAAAGTACGCGTTGGCACACTCGGTGAGAACCTAACTACCGAAGCGGTAAACGGTTTGCCTGAAATGACAGAGTCTAGCGTTTGCATTGGTGATGTCTTTGAGTACGGCGATGATCGAAGTCACTGAAAGCGTCCAACTGCGTATCGTGCAACCGCGTCGTCCGTGCTACAAAATCAACGACCAAATCGGGCAGTTTATTACCAAGTGACTCCCAAATATCGCCGCTTGGATGAGCAAACAAGGTATCGCAGGCTGGTATTTTAAGGTTGTGCGTGATGGTTTGATCGATGCGGATTTACCTGTTTATCTGGTAGAGCGTCCCTATCCGTTTGCAACGCTAGAGGCGCTATGGCAACTGGCTAATTCAAAAGAAAAACATGATGCTGAAGTGATTGAGCCTTGGCTAGCTATTGAGTGTTTGGAGGAGAGTTGGAAGTCTGTGCTTCGGAAAAAGATTTGAACAACTAAGAAAAAATATATCACTAAGCCATTTTAATGCACATTATATTTCGAAAATCAATATAGTATTTTAAGATCGAATTTTGTAAACTATTATCAATAATCCATATATTGTGCTTATAAGGTTCTTAAATACAATATATTGTAAACGCTCTCTTTATCTTAAAACGCAACTATAAAGTAGTTGCAAAACTCGTGTGCAGTTAGGTACTATATGTCTAAGTCAGAAAAACTTATAAAACGCTTTAGAACTGTTCCTACAGATTTCACATGGGATGAATTTGTTAAGCTGTTGTCTTTGCATGATTATCAGTTAGCGAAAGGTAGCGGTTCTAGAAGAAAGTTCATTAATAAAAGAACTGGCTTATCTATGAGTTTCCATGAACCTCATCCACAATCGATCATGAAGAGGTGCTATATACGTCAAGTTATTCAGCACTTTGATGATAATAAGGTATGGTCAAATAATGGCTAATAAACAATACTTCTCTTATAAAGGTTATACTGGTTCAATAGAGGTCAGTACAGAAGATTTATGCCTTTTTGGCAAAATTCAAATGATTCAAGACCTTGTTATGTACGATGGTGAAAATTTAGAAGAGTTAAAATTATCTTTTGAGTCTGCTGTCGATGAATATTTAGAGATGTGCGCAGAAGAAAATAAATGTCCTGATAAACCTTGTAGCGGTACCTTCAATGTTCGTATGTCAGAAAGTATGCATCGAAAAAGTATTCATGAATCTAATATTTTAGGTATTACTTTAAATAGTTTCATTTCCAAGTGTGTGACAAACTATTTTGAAGAGAATACTCTAAAAGATAGTTATATATTTGTCGATAAAGATACGTTTATAGAACAAATCACTCATCCTAAAAGTTACTCTACAGTAGGTTCAGAAATTGATTTCGATTACGAATATTCAATTGAGCCTAAAACATTTACTGTTTCACAAGCCATACAGTAATAGAGGTAAAAGTTATGACTAAAGATAGCAATGCTAAAGCTTCATATACAATGACTGAGTTAACAGAACTTATTTTAAGAAATGAAGAAATTACTGAAGGACATTATTTAGCAGTTATAGTTCCAGATATAACGGGTGGACAGATAAAATCAAATACTGAAGACAAATCTACCCAAGGATTAATAATTGAATTTAATGCTATAAATCTAATAAAAGTAAACGAGAATACTGAAAATGCTGTTGATGCTAGTTGTTTAACATAATAGAAAGCTTGAAAAATTTTTAGTAAATAGAAGGTGAACTTTTTAGTTCACCTTTTTTGTATTTAATACATTATATGTTTCAGAAAAGAGCATTTCATGGCAAAAGATCTTATCACTTTAGCTTTAACAACTGTGCTTGACCCTACCCTTGATAGCCTGTGTCACCACTCCCAAAGCGCAAATGGCGACGACCGAATCCTTCGTCATTGATAGCGAGACGTATCAGTCGACAGGTAAAAGCGAGCGCATTAAAACGATCGTGCTGCACTATACCGTCAGCAGACAACGCGCGCTCCATCAAGCTATTAACTCGCAGGCAAAGTCAGCGCGCATTACCTCATTATGGATAAGAATGACAATAAGATATATAGTCTGGTACCAGAGAGCGAGCGCGCTTGGCACGCAGGCGACGGCGGTTTTGCCGATCGAACGATCCTGAATGACACGTCTATCGGTATTGAGATCGTCAATAAAGGTATCAAACCTCAATATCGAAACGCCCTCAAAAATAGCGAGCTTGACTATCATCCCTACTCGCATTTCGTCGAATTTGATGAGCTACAAATCAAAAAAGTCGCGCAATTGGTGCAAGATATTGCGCAGCGGTATGACATCTCCCCCAAAAACATCATCGGTCACGCGGACCTTGCCCCCTCGCGCAAGATTGACCCCGGTGCTAAGTTCCCTTGGCAGCGACTGTACAGCGAGTACGGTATTGGCGCTTGGTATGATGAGGCTGATAAGCAATATTTTATGCAGCAAGTTCAGCTAGCTACCCCAACGATACGGGAGGTCAAGCAGGCCTTTCGTGATTATGGCTATCAGATGAATACTACAGATGTGTGGGATAAAGAGAGCCGCAATGTCATTTATGCCTTCCAGTTGCATTTCCGGCCGCTAAAGCCAACAGGCATTATGGATATCGAGACCTACGCTATCCTAAAAGCACTCAATAAAAAGTATGCGGGACGTGACGATTTTTACTAGCCTGAGTGATCAACTATTAATCACGGACACTCAAACCATAACAATAACGAAAAAGGACATCTTATGAGCACCCTATTTAGCGTCAATTTAAACAAACTCGCCTTAATCCGCAACTCGCGTGGCACCGACTACCCTAATCTATTGTACTTTGTAAAAAAGCTGATTGATCTAGGTGTCAAAGGCTTTACTGTGCACCCACGGCCCGATGAGCGTCATATCCGCTATCAAGATGTTTATGATATCAGTGAGTATCTCAAAGATTATCAAGATATCGAATTTAATATCGAAGGCAATCCGAATGAACAATTTTTAAAACTCATTCGCGAGGTCAAACCGCATCAATGCACCCTCGTACCCGATAGTGAAGACCAGCTGACCTCTGACCACGGCTTTGATATTATCAAATATAGCGACATGCTGTCCAAACTCAGCCATGAGCTTGAAGGCTTTGGCACACGCTGCGCCGTATTTATCGACCCTGATATCGAGCAAATAAAAGCGGTCATCGCTAGCGACGTACAAACGATAGAGATGTACACCGAAGAATGGGCGCGCGCCTACAGTAATGGGAAGAACGATGACAATATTGATTTCGATGAGGTCAAACAGCGCTTTGACGATTGTATTAACCTCGCTAGCGAAAACGGTATGCGCGTCAACGCCGGACACGATTTGAATTTAGACAATTTAGCCGATTTGCTAAGCCTTGGTGATATCGCGGAGGTGTCGATTGGTCATGCCTTTACTATTGAATCGCTAGAGCAAGGCATGGATAACGTCGTGCGTCAGTATTTGCAGATTTGTGGATAGAACGTTTTGATAAAACAGGTACATTATGAGCTTACGTATTCACGCGCTGTTTCATACCGATTATGCGGATCTAAGCTTTATCAAACAGTGGGCGCGCGCGCATAATCATCCGATCACCGTTAGTCGCTCCTACGATAACGACAACCTGCCAACGCTAGATAGCTTTGATTGGCTCATCGTGATGGGTGGGCCAATGAGCGTTCATGATGAGGATAAATATTCTTGGCTCATTAAAGAAAAGCGGCTGATAAAACAAGCCGTTGATGCCGGTAAAACAGTCATTGGCATTTGCTTAGGCGCGCAAATCATCGCGCATTGTTTGGGCGCTGAGGTGAAACCGTCTGGAATCAAAGAGATTGGCTGGTTACCGATGCAATTGACCGAAGCAGGTCAAGCGCATCCATTATTACAAGATCTACCCAAAGACTTTACGGTGTTTCACTGGCACGGCGAAGGTTTTGACTGTCCCAAAGGCGCAAGCATTATTGCGGAGACGCAGGCTTGGCCGAATCAAGGCTTTATCTATCAAACGCCAAAACATAAACAGCGTGGCACTTGGGTACTCGCTTGGCAATGTCACTTTGAAGCCACCAAAGAGAGCCTACCGAAGATGGTCTCCAATGGTAATGCGGCTATTCAAAGTGGACTGAAAGACTATCCCGAAACGGTACAAGCACCGGATGAGATATTAGTGCTAGGCGCTAAATATATCGAAGAAAATAACGCCAGACTTGCCACTATGTTTAATCGAATAGCAGCGTCAGCAAATAAATAGTATAAGGAGTCAGTCATGAGTCATTCACAGCAAGATGAACAACAAAAACTTGAAGCGTATCTAGAAGCCAAAGCTAAAGAAGAGCAGGAAAATCAGCAACAACAAGAAGGTGAATCGCTGTCTGAATATGAGGCTTGTGTGCTTAGGGAGAGTGCTCGGGTAAAGGAGTTGATGGCTGAGGCTAAAAAGGTTTCAGAGGAAGAGTAACTATCATAAGGTATAAAGATAAGATAAGTCATGACATATCTTATGCTCGCTTAATAAACTACCAAACAGTACGAAGACTAAATTAATCCCAAGCTACTTTTGTAGTAGTCTCTTATTTCTTGAAAATCTTCGTCATTACCTTTAATTTTTAGCACTAACTCTATTGCCATCAATGAAATAAACGGCATTTTGTTTGTTTTAGATAATTCGTAAACTGTTACTACTGAATCAATATTGAAACTGTCATCTTGAGTCAAAAATTTAAGTTTAGCTTTTAATAGAGATGATGTGTATAAAGTGTACGGATAACTTTCTTTAACTGATTTTCGGTAGACACATTCAACATGTTTTAACGCTTTTTCAAACTCATTCATATAAATATAAGATTCAGCTAACTCAAGTTGCGTTTGTAATTTGAAGTACCAATCATTTATAAGTTCTAGTTGCTCTTCTATTTGGTAAGTATACCGCCTAACATATTCCTCATCTTTAATATTATGGGCACATATCAGCTTGATCAAAAAAGTTCTAACTCCGAAATCACTCAACTTTTTAATTGAGGAAAGTTTGAACAACTCATAAATTTTTCGCTGTACACCTTCTGAATCTTCACCAATAATGTTGTAAATCTTAAATAATAAGAAATAGGAGATAATCATAGACTCTATTTTACTATCTTTTTTATGTAATTCTGTTTTGTCCATCTCAATCGCTCGTCTGCAAAATACTATTGCTTCTGAAAAACTGCCTTGCTGAAACTTAATAGTTGCACGCCAACGTAAACAGACGGAAGACTGCCTGTATTTTTCAGAAATACTTATTGCTTTTTCTGCTTCATGGAACTCGCCGAGTTGAATACAATACTCTATATACGGATTAACAAAATGAATAATTATATCCATATTGCCTGTTTTATAATTACCTACTCTAGTCTGCTTCTTATTCTGAATCACATAGTAGTCAATAAACATTCTGTGTAAACGTTTGGCTTCCTTTGGCGCACCTAGCTTTAAGAATATTTCACCTTTTTTCAACCGCTGGTGGTAGATTTCTATTGCTTCCTGCTCATATCCAGTTTTCAAAAAAACTTCAATCGCTACAATATATCTTTCAACTGAAGCTATCCCATCTATTTCAATAGAGTCTGGACTTTCTGTAAGAAACTTTGCTATCATTCTTCCAGATTGAGGTTTATCTTGCAGATAACTATTGTTAAAAAAATCTCTGATAAGAGGATGACAAGAATAGAAGTCTCTTGATTCTAAAGTGTCTTTTAACACTAGTCCAATCTGCATAAGCTCGCCAATAGACTTCTTAATATCAAAGTCTAGTACATCGACAGAATTTGTTAGTCGTTTACATAATAGCAACCATACCTCTAATGCAACACCTTTTCTAAAAACTGACAATGCAGACAAGCTATTAATCTGTAGTTGAGATGCATTAGTTTTATAGAACCAGAATAGTTTGTTTAGTTTTTCAGATATTTCGTCAGAGTTTAACCCTTCAAAAAGCGTATTGAAATGATCAATTGGTTGATTCTTATCTTCTGTAGATGTGAATGAGGCAGAGAATATTTTGATACCAAGTGGGTGACCTTCAAGATAGTTTGATATCATTATTCTATCTTTTACATTGCCATTAATTCCATGGCTTGCTAATATTTCTGCACCTTCAATACCTTCTACGCCAAAAATCTGTTTGTCCTTAAATTCTATTTTTTCTACAATATCTATTAAAGGAAATCTGCTAGTAGTAATGCATAACCACGGTTTATTAGCAGACGTTACTTGAAGTAAAAAATCTCGTAAAATTGAATCGATAAACGCACCGTAACTTGATTCATTCATACCCTCTTGAAGTACTTCAAGGCCATCAAGAATTGCTACGATTGGTGGAAGTAGATGAAAGTTGTTTAGAAAAAAATCTATTGAATTGAACCTCTTTCTACCTTCTTCAAAATTAAAATTGAAATTACTTTCAAAATAATCGAGTAAAGATTCAACAAACTTCTCGCAATCACGTTCTACATAAAAGCTCCAATAGAATAGACCTTTTACAGGCCGATTAATTATAGAATCGTCTACCTTTGCCCAATGCCCTATGAACGATGTTTTGCCAGTTCCACCCATTCCTCTAATTGATATTGTTCTTATACTAGGATTATTTACATTCTTATTAAGCCACCCTAAAAGTTCGGCTCTCTTTACATATCTGTCATCATTCGTGGTTTCATGATTCCATTGTGCTTTGGAAAGCATCTGATTACGAAAACCTATCTTATGACAAAGAGTTTCTTCCTTCTCTGCTTCTAAAATAATTTCGCTTTCAAAAAACTTAAATATTTTCTCTAATCTTTCTATATCACAATCAGATATTTCCTTTAGAATAATACCAATATCTATGATGTCAATCTTAGGGTCAAAAGATATACACTTATTTTGAACAGGATGTGCTTTCGAGAAAAGCTTAGGAATTTGATCAACTATTATCATAAACTTAAGGTTATAGCTTTGGTACACTTTTGTTAGCTTTTCAATTGAACTATTTATTTTCGTAGTCGTTGCTGTAGTCGTAACCTGAAAAATTACTTTGTTAGTATTATCTATTAAATCAACACCTTCCGCATTACTCTTAAAATTATTCAGATTTTCCAAATCATAGTCGTAAATAAGATTCAATAAATCTCTAAAAAAATTCTCTGAATGAATATTCAAATCTAGTAAGTTCAACCTACCTCTCGATTTAGTACGTAAGACTAGTAAATTTAAACGCTCCTCGATGCTGTTAAAATAATCTTGACGCTTCATAGGTTTGTAACTCTTGTTCTTAATATTAGTAAGGAGCTCGTTTAGCTTAAGATAGATAATAGCAAGAACACAATGTCGCCGCTAGCCCCGACTGTAGCAGTATCCTGCTGGTTTGGGCGAGTTGCGGTGGCTAGAGTTTGAGGTGGTGTCAAGGTAACAGCAACATCTCAACTCGTGTCACCGCCACGCCCAGACTGGCAGATACAAGCGGAAGGCGGGAAATGCTCCCAAATAAAAGCAAATTCCAAACACAAAAAAAGGTGAGCCAAAGCCCACCTTTCTTATTATCCAAACTAATTCAAATTATCTTAACGCAACCAAGCCCGCGCATTACGGAACATACGCATCCAGGCGTCATCGCTTTCACACACATCCATAATCCCACCGAGTGCGTGACCAAGATAAGATTGACTGTTTTTAATCAATTAAGCTTCGGCAATTAACTCAGGCTTTTTATTCAATAAGCGCATTAATGTGACGGCAGCCCCTGTTGGGTTTCTAGTACCTTGCTCCCAATTTTGTAAGGTACGCGAACTGATATTGAGTTTATCGGCAAACTGCTGTTGCGATAGCCCTGTCTTAGTTCTTATTTCCTTAATACTAGGCACGTCATGGGTAAACTGGCGGCTAGGCTGAGCCTGTCCTTTAGCAATCGCCAATGCTTGATTTAGTGATGTAGATAAATCATCGTAAAATTCATTGCTCATGGCTATACACCTCTTTAATTTGTTGAGTCAGTTTGTATAAACCAGACTTCTCTTCGCTTGATAGAGAGGCTTGTTTATTCTTCGGATAAGCGAGCAGCATAAAAAATATGCCTTGACTATTCACAAAATAATAGATAATCCGAATACCGCCACTCTTACCTTGGTTAAGTGCCCATCTGGTTTTTCGAACGCCCCCTGTACCTTGAATCAAATCACCTTGTTCTGGATTATTGATTAGATTTTCCTGTAGCTCTTTATAAGCTTCATCATCTAATAGTTTCAGTACTTGCTTAGTAAATATTGGCGTTTCGATGAAATGTAACATTCAATATCCTTTATCTTTATGTCTTATTATATACGTCATTGAAGTACTTATCTATATGTTTTTTCTGGATCTAATTAAGCTAAATATCATAAACACAAAAAAGGTGAGCCAAAGCCCACCTTTTCCTAGGTTTAAACATGATTTGAATCTAAGCTTAACGCAACCAAGCACGGGCGTTACGGAACATCCGCATCCATGCACCATCTTCATCCCACTGCTCAGGTTTCCAGCTATGGTTATACGCTTTTAGGTTACGCTCAGGATGCGGCATCATAATAGTGACGCGGCCATCGGTACTACATAGACCCGTGACCCCGCCGACTGAGCCATTAGGATTCAATGGATAAGTCTCGGTCGGATGACCTTGGCTATCGACATAACGCATCGCCAGCTGACCGTGTTTTGCCATACCGTCAATTTCAGTAGCGTTTAGGGTGGCAAGACCCTCACCATGCGCGACAGCGATAGGTAAGATACTGTCTTGCATGCCTTTGAANAANATNGACTTGGTACGCTCNANTTTGACNTTGACCGTACGCGCTTCAAAACGCGCCGACTCATTTGCGATAAAGCGTGGAAAGTTTTCCGCACCTGGGATCAGGTCTTTTAACTGCGCCATCATCTGACAGCCATTACAGACGCCAAGTGAGAACGTATTCGGACGGGCGAAGAAGCGCACGAACTGCATACGCAGTTCGTCATGGAATAAGATAGAGTTGGCCCAGCCAGAACCTGCGCCGAGGACGTCACCGTAACTAAAGCCGCCACAAGCGACCAAACCGTCGAAGTCACGTAGATTGATGCGACCTTCTAGNAAGTCGCTCATGTGCACATCGACCGCTTCAAAGCCTGCTTGGGTNAAGCCTGCTGCCATCTCCAGCTGTCCGTTGACGCCTTGCTCGCGCAGGATAGCGACTCTTGGCTTGCTGTTATCAGAATCAGCACGACTGTTCAGATATGGCGTCTCGATCTTTTGATTGAGATCGAAGTTTGGCGCAGCGATAAGACCTTTATGATTAGTATCGGCAATCAAGTCATATTCTTGTTGCACGCATTCTGGATTATCACGGCNGCGGGCGATTTGATAGCTGACTTGACTCCACTCTTGTTGCAGCTCAGAACGCTTAAAGCTGAGGGTTTTATCGCCTTGATGTAGCGGCGTTTGGATAATGAGGCTATCTTCCTCAGNGCTTTGACCGACGAGGCTAAGCATATCGCTGACGTTATGCTCTTCTGCTAGCGTTATCAGATCGGCGACGTTTTCCGGCAGCACTTGAATGACCGCGCCCAGCTCTTCGCTGAACAGCTGACCGAGTAGATTATCATCGCTGAGTGATAGCTTAATGCCTTGACGACTAGTGAACTGCATCTCTGCAATGGTCGCAAGCAAGCCGCCATCACCGATATCGTGGTAGGCGCTAATGAGGTCTTGCTCATTACCCGCCTGTACGAAGTTAAAGAAGTCGACTAAGTCGCTAGGCTTATCAAGGTCGGGGCACTCGTTACCAAGCTGGCTTGCCGTTTGCGCAAGGATGGAGCCACCCAAACGNAATTTACCTCTAGAGAGATCAAGACGATAAAACGCGCTATCGCCGTTGATCAGCTCAGGTGTGAGCGTTTTTGCCACATCAACGACAGGGGCAAAGGCCGTAATCACAAGGCTCATGGGTGAGACCACAGATTTATCTTGGCTATCCTCCTTAGCATCGTTATCATCTGTCCAATTGGCACGCATCGATAACGAGTCTTTACCGACTGGAATGGCAATCCCCAAAGCGGGACACAGCTCTTCACCGACAGTATGGACCGCGTCAAATAATGCGGCGTCTTCCGCATCATCACCGCAAGCCGCCATCCAGTTCGCCGACATGGTGATGTCAGAGAGCTGTGCGATGCGCGCGCCGGCGATATTGGTAATGGCTTCACCAACCGCTAATCTTGCCGAGGCTTTTGGGTCAATGAGTGCCACTGGGGTACGCTCGCCGATACTCATCGCTTCACCGGTCATCGCTTGACCATCAAGCGTTATAAGACCTGAAGCGGTAATCGCNCANTCTGCCACAGGCACTTGATAGCGACCAACATACTGATCGCGCACCACCATACCAGTGATTGAGCGGTCACCAATGCTAATGAGGAACGACTTGCTCGCGACAGTCGGATGACGCAGCACGTCTTTGACCGACTCGCTCAGGTCAAAATCATTGAGCACTAACGGCGCCAGCTCATTGGCTTGCACCTCGAAGCTACGCTGCATCTTTGGCGTACCACCAAGCAATACTTGCATCGGCATATCGACAGGCTGATCATCGAGCAATTCATCATCGACTCTAAGCTCTCGCACTTCAGTCGCCTCTCCCAATATCGCATACGGACAGCGCTCACGGGCACAGATCGCATCAAACTGTGCTTTGCTCTCTGGGCGAATGGCAAGGACATAACGCTCTTGCGCCTCATTTGACCAGATCGCCATCGGTGACATGCCCGCCTCAAGCGATGGAATATGACGCAAGTTGAGCACCGCGCCCATATCGTGATCATCGACCAGCTCAGGCATGGCGTTAGACAGACCGCCTGCGCCGACATCATGGATAGAGACGATGGGGTTGCCGTCTTGACTATCATTGCTCACCTCAGCATCGTTACCCGCTAAGGCCCAGCAGCGATCGATGACTTCCTGACAGCGACGCTCCATCTCCGCGTTATCGCGCTGCACCGAGGCAAAGTCTAGGCCCTCATCCAACTCACCACTATCGACAGAAGAGGCCGCGCCGCCGCCAAGACCGATTTGCATTGCAGGACCACCAAGGACAATCAGTAAATCCCCCGCGCGGATGGGATTTTTCTCAATCAGGTTACGTTTGATATTACCGTAACCACCTGCCAGCATGATGGGCTTATGATAGCCACGCATCTCGCTACCGTCTTTGGCGGCTGAGGTATCTAACTGAAAGCTGCGGAAATAACCGCAAAGGTTGGGGCGGCCAAACTCGTTAGAGAAATTGGCACTACCTAATGGCGCTTCCGTCATAATCTCAAGGCTCGTTGCCATGCGCTCCGGCGTACCATAGTCCTGCGTGCTCACTTGTCCTGACTGCTCCCACTTCTCGGCAAGCTCTGGAATATGCAAGTGCGACACGTGGAAGCCTGTGAGACCCGCTTTGGGTTTACCGCCGCGGCCGGTGGCACCTTCGTCACGAATCTCACCGCCCGCGCCTGTTGCTGCACCGGCATAAGGGGCAATGGCGGTTGGATGGTTGTGCGTTTCGACTTTCATCAGGATATCGATCGCTTCTTGATGAAAGCCATACGGATGCGCAGCATTAGGGTTTTTAGCGTCTTCAGGAATAGGATAGTAACGCATGCCCTCAGCGCCAGCCATCACCGCCGCGTTGTCTTTATAAGCGGAGAGGATACCTTCTGGATTTGATTGATAAGTATTCTTAATCATCTGAAACAAGGACTTTGGCTGTACTTCACCGTTAGCCGTCCACTCGGCATTGAATATCTTGTGGCGGCAATGCTCAGAGTTGGCTTGGGCAAACATCATCAGCTCAACGTCGGTTGGATTGCGCTGTAGGTCATTGACATAAGCATGCATCAAGTAGTCGATATCATCGCTTGATAACGCAAAGCCAAATGTCGTATTCGCTGACTCTAATGCGCTGCGCCCTGCTCCCATGACATCGATATGATTCAATGACGCTGGCGGTTCATCGTCAAACAGTTTATTCACGTCGTTTAAATCATAAACCAAGCTTTGGGTCATACGGTCATAGAGTAAACGCTCAGCCGCCGTTGGCAGCTTGTCTTCGGTAGCACCTTCTAGCGTCAGCGTATAAACAATCACCCGCTCAATACGATTGATCTTCAGCTCGCAGTTATTAAAAATATCGGTGGCTTTACTCGCCCATGGCGATATCGTGCCAAAACGCGGACTGACGATGACTTGGATTTGACGCTCTGTCGCAGCTTCTAGCGAGGTTTGCTCTTTTACCCCTAAAAGATCCAAAGCCTTTTTTTGCTCTTCACCTAAGAGCTCTCTTGAGAGTACAAAAACCTGCTGAGTACTGATTTGGGTCACGTTTAGATCGGTTTTTTGGGCAAATTGATTGATCAGTTGCTGGGTCTGAAAATCGGTCAAAAACGGCTGTCCGGCGATGGTCATCATAGAGGCATATTTCCTAGGATATGAGCAGTAACTGGCATCACTGCCATGCAAAGTAAATGGTCGCTGCATTATAACAAGAAGAGGCAAAATAAGCAGGAATAAAGCGGTACAATTTTACTCTTTACCCATCAAAGAACTTAAAGCCTGTCAGTGAAGACGGTAATAATCGCNCTTTTAAATTACCTTGTTAAACAAGCGGCTAAGTTGTTTTACTTAATGTTTATAGAGCTTACAAACACTCACATCGCCTTACGGGCAACCTATATAACNTCCCTACNTTCTCTCGTTATGCTGTAAAAGCTCAAGNATNAATAGACATTCATTTATANCGCANCAATAACAANAATAACTGATCTAAATCAATTCAATNAAAAAGGACATATTATGAATAAGCAAGATAAAATCGATAAAGTACAAGAGATCGTTAAAGACATTAAATTTGCCATGATGACTACTGTCAATGGTAAAGGTGATTTGCATGCTTGGCCAATGACAACGACTGAGACCAGTATCGGCGGAAAAGANATTTGGTTTATCGGTGATAAAACCTCAGATGTGGTCAAAGATATTCAGGACAATAAAAAGGTTGGCCTAACGTATTCGAGTCAAGATGCGAAGAACTATGTCTCTGTAAGCGCCAATGCTGAGTTACCAACAGACAAAAACAAATTAGAAGAACTGTGGTCACCAGTTTACAATGCCTTCTTTGAGCATGGTAAAGAAGATCCAAACGTTCAATTAATAAAAGTCGTACCCCATGGCGTAGAGTGCTGGATCAGCGGTAGTACAACGGTCAATATGTTTAAGATGGCAGCCGCCGCTGTACAAGACGGCGAAACGGCAGAAGATATTGGTGAAACCTTTGAGATTGAGCTATAAGCTATCGACAGTTACAACCAAACATATTAATAAAAACGCCAGTAAGGTTCACTTACTGGCGTTTTTGCTTGGGTATATTAAAAGTACTAAATTCTATAGCGGATAGTTAACCGCTACGTTTAAGATAAGGCCATGCCGCCTTTAGGTAAATCATCATTGACCAAAGCGTTAGTATCACCGCTGCCACCATCAACGCATAACCGATAGTCTCAAGCGACTCCCAATTGAGTAGCAATACAGTAATAGCGACCATCTGAAAGGTGGTTTTTAGCTTGCCCACATAGGACACAGCGACGCTGGTACTATTACCCAATTCTGCCATCCATTCACGTAATGCAGATACAGCGATCTCGCGCGAGATAATCACAATAGCGGCAATCGCCATAATGATATTAGGATGCCACTGCACCAAAATGATGAGCGCGGCGGCGACCATAAGCTTGTCGGCGACCGGATCTAAAAACCGTCCAAAAGCCGATGTAACGTTGAGCTTACGCGCAAAGTAACCATCGAGCCAGTCGGTAATCGCAGCGATAATAAACACAGCCGTCAGTAGTAAATGACGCAATAAGCTGTCGCTAAACTCACTCATTCCGACCCGGGCAATCACGTTATCAGAGATCGCAGGCATACCGATACCCATTGCAGGCGGCCAATAAGCTATCGCAACAAACAGCGGAATCATCAAAATCCGCGCAATCGTCAGATTGTTCGGTAAGTTGAAGATGCTTTTATCATCTTGCATCGGTGGTGATGGCGGGGTGTGCAGCTTTGTAGTTTCGGTCATGACAAAACCAGTTCTATATCGACATAATGATGGGCGCTAGCTTAGCATTTTTTAGCCTTGTCGTCATGAATACTATTTTTGCTTATCTCTACTATAGTATCTGAAACGCTTGTACGGTATGCGATAGAAACAAAAGCATTTATCGATTTTAATTTGCAATAACTTTTATTATTAATAAGCGCAATTTAAAACAGATAAAAGCATAGGTACAAGTGTTCACTATAAGTTGTAAGCAGATGTAAGAAACAATTGATTAAGTAGCGATAGGCCTTATCTTTAACTATATAACCATCTGTAAATAGATACATTGCAGCATAGTAAAATAAGTGAAATAATCAGTCATAGTCAGGTCTAAATAAGTTTTACTATACAGTAATATGACCCTTTTTCCTCAGCCCGCAGCTCCTCCTCTGTGGGCTTTTTTTTGCTTTTATATTGAAAATATCAAAGCCAGCAAAGCTGAGAGACAAGCTATAAATAATNTCTAAAACTCTATACCTCTAAAGTTGCCGCGATTACTTCTACCACCTCTTCGGCCATCTGGTAGCAGCTCTCGATGTTGCCGCGCCCGCACCAATCCCCACTAACTATCCATTGCTGCTCGTTATCTACTAAGAGGCCTAATGGCTGCTCATCATCTTTGTCATTTAGCGCCATCGATGTTGCTGCATAGCGCCAACGATGACAGTCAATTTGACTTGGCGCAGTTTGCTCAGTCCAGCTTAGCGCCTCTNTNGCTTCTGCTAGCAGCNGAGCCGTTACCTCGTCAATATCCTGGTCTACTTGCTGCTCAGACCAGTCGTTATCGGCGTGAATCGTGACACTTGGTAATAGCCCCTCATGATTAGGCTTATGATGCTCAACAAATATCTTAGCCAAAATAGGGTCTTGTAGATGTGCGACATCCCACAATTTTAAATCTTGACGCTTACTTGAGCTTTTTAAGCTAACAGGTAGCTTTGACTCCTCATCCCAGCCAAGCATAAGCGTATAGCAAGCTCGCATTTTTGGCTGCATAATTTTCGCTTGTTCTGTGAAGCCGCTATCTGCCATCAGCTCAGCCGTTTGCACGTTCGGCGCGGTGCAAATAACCCAATCAAAAAGCCCTAAACTCTCGCCATTATCATCAAACAGCTCTGTTGGTTGANCTGCCTGCGGATTGGCATATTGCGCCAGTGNTGCCACGCGAGTTTGGAATTGTATCTTTGTCTGCTGCAACTGACCTGCTAACGNTCGGCCCCAACTGGTCATCTTTGGTGTACTAACGTAACGGGCCTGCTCAGTGCCCCACTGCTCTTTTGGCTCGATGTGCGGCGCCTGCCCGCTCTTATTCGTGATAGATAAATTGACCACTTGCGCGCACCATGGCTGCAACAACCCTGAGTCTAACCAAGGCGCTATAAACTGNTGGAAGCTATCGGTCTTGGCGGTGAAGAACTGCGCGCCAAAGCTCCACTGCCAGTTTTTACCTGTTACGCTATCGCTACGATAGCGCGTCGCTAACCGTCCCACGCCGCGCGATTTCTCAAAAACGGTGATTTGCAGATCTGAGTGCTGATTCTGATACTGATGTTGAGCAAACTTGCGCTCTAATAAAATGGCGGTAAATAGACCGCTTAAGCCGCCACCGATGATGGCTATCTTGGGGTATGAGGATAACGCTTTACTCTTGTCTTGCTCGTTATGTATTGCATGATCAGTCATAAAAAGGTTGCGCCTTATAAATAAAATTGCAAAAAACAATAGCTAAAGATAGCACAAAACTATCCTTAAAAATCATATGCAAAAAGTCATGCTCTTTTTTGCTATGATAAAAAAGAGCATGACTTGTATAATACTTAAAGCTGAAACTCGCCGTTAGAGACCGTCCGTACGTTCAGCTTTCACTGCCTCAATGAGTTTATTAATCACTGAGCTATCTGCTAAGGTGGACAAATCACCGAGACCGACATACTGACCGGCAGCAATACTGCGCAGAATACGGCGCATGATTTTGCCAGAGCGAGTTTTGGGTAGAGCATTAACGATAAAGATAGCATCTAAGTTGGCAATAGGACCAATCTCACGACGCACATGGCGATTAAGCTCAGCTTTGAGACTATCATCTGCGCTCTCACCTGACTTTAGGATGGCAAACACACAAATGCCAACGCCGCGTATCTCATGTGGCATCCCGACCACGGCAGCTTCCACGATGGAGGGATGCTCATCGACGGCGCTTTCGATCTCAGCCGTGCCGAGCCTATGTCCTGAGACATTGAGGACATCATCAACACGCCCTGTNATCCAGTAATGACCATCTTCATCACGCTGCGCGCCATCACCTGTGAAATAGTAACCCGGATACTCAGCAAAATAAGTCTCCAAAAAACGCGCATGATCATTATAAATCGTACGCATTTGACCCGGCCAGCTATTACTAATCGCTAAGTTACCTGAGGCCGGACCCTCAAGCTCATAGTCATCTTCCATGATGGCAGGCTCAATACCGTATAGCGGATTCATCGCAGCACCCGGTTTGAGCGCGACTGTACCGGGAATAGGTGCCAGCAAAATCCCCCCGGTTTCTGTTTGCCACCACGTATCGACGATAGGGCAACGCGCGCCGCCGACGACATTATAGTACCAGTCCCACGCTTCAGGGTTGATCGGTTCGCCGACCGTGCCAAGCAAACGCAAACTTGAGCGATCTGACTCACGCACAAAAGCATCGCCCTCTTTCATCATTGCACGAATGGCGGTTGGCGCGGTATATAATATACTGATATTGTGCTTATCTATGATATTACCGACGCGCGCCCAAGTGGGGTATTCGGGCACACCTTCGAACATCACTGTTGTGGTGCCATTGGCCAACGGCGCGTACGTAGCGTAAGTGTGGCCAGTGATCCAGCCGACATCAGCGGTGCACCAGAAGATATCATCGTCTTTGATATCGAAGACATCACGAAAGGTCGATAGCGCATAGACGATATAGCCGCCGGTAGTATGGACGACACCTTTGGGCTTACCCGTTGAGCCGGAGGTGTATAATAAAAACAGTGGGTCCTCGGCATTCATAACCTCAGGCTCACAGTGCTCGCTTTGCGCGTCGATGAGGTTATGATACCAGTGATCGCGGCGACCACTCATCGGCACTGAATTGCCCGTACGGTGTACGACGATGACGTTTTCTACGCTATCTGTGCCCTCAGCATCCAAAGCGCGATCGACATTGGCTTTGAGCGGCGTACGGCTATTACCACGCAGGCCCTCATCAGCCGTAATCACTAGTTTGGACTGACTATCGACGATGCGGTTACTTAAACTCTCAGCAGAGAAGCCGCCAAAGACCACCGAATGCACNGCGCCAATGCGAGTACACGCCAGCATAGCGACCATAGCTTCAGGTATCATCGGCATATACAGAGTCACGCGATCGCCTTTTTTTATCCCTAAGCTACGCATAGCGTTACCTAAGCGGCAGACCTCGGCATATAGCTCTTTAAAAGAAATGATTTTATTTAAAGAGGGGTGATCGCCCTCCCAAATGATGGCAGGCTTGTAAGGGTTGTTTTTTAGATGACGATCGAGGCAGTTGACCGAGAGGTTAAGCTCGCCGTCCTCAAACCACTTAATACGAAAATCCTCCAAGTCATAGCTGACATTACTGATCTTGGTAGGTTTGGTGATCCAATCGATGCTCTCAGCGCGCTCAGCCCAATACGCATCGTTGTCTTCAATCGAAGCGATGGAGCGCTGATAGTCCTTTTTGTATTGTTCAGGACTGGTATTTGCAGTGGCGATAAATTCAGCCGGAATAGAAAACGATTCTTGAGTCATGGTCATCTTCCTTTTTGATTATCACTACCTTATAAATCACGGTTGATAATAGTCACGCGTCTATATCGGTAATGCAGGCCATCGTCCATAATGTATGATGTTTAACGATAGTTTGGCAAATAAGCAAAAAGGTTGCAAGCCATTGACTATGAATAATAACAATTTCAATATACAACTGTGCACTTAAAATTAGATTAACATCATATATAAAACGCAAAGCCTATGACCCAAACAAGCCATACCTAAGTATGACTTGTGATTCGTCCAACGGCATTAGAGTATTAAAGGCACTCGCTTTTTATTTGAGCTGAGTGACCGTTTTCCATTGACCATCTTGTACTTGCGATAAATAAATATCGTTAATAGCGACATGGCTCTCAGGTGTGATAGCGACCGTAGATCCGGTAATGCCATCAACGAAGCTTACCGTTTCAAGACCGCTGTTAAAAGTATCGGCATTGAGATCAGCACCTGCTGCTTTTAGCCCTTCAACGGTGACCTTAGCAGATAGATAGCCAAGAATAGCGCCGGCTGATACGTCCTCACCTGTGGTTGCTTCATACTTTTCTACCCAAGCTTTGGTCTCAGGCTCATCCGCTCTTAAGTCTAGATCATTGTAGTAAGAGACTGCATACAACCCTTCACTAGCGCCGCCTGGCGCTTCAGCAACGGCCGGGTGGAACCCAGTAACCGGAGCGATGAATTTGACATCATCCCAGCCCATAGCGTTTGCCGTGCCGACTGCGGTAATAGCGCCGCGGATGGTTAAGGATAAGGCCACAAGCTCACAACCTGAATCTTTGAGCTTAGCGATTGCGCCTGAGAAGTCCGTTTCATCAGGACGATGTGAGCTAGCCTCAACTAAGGTGACATTAGGGTTATTATTCGTAATATCCATAGCCGCTTCATTGGTCTCCTCACCATAGTCTGATGGGATGTACATGACGCATAGATTAGTCACATTATTCTCAGCAATCAGATTCTCCATCCCTAACTTGATAGAGTCATAATAGGTACTACCAGAAGTATAGCGGCGATCAAAGTCGCCCTCTTCTTGCATGGCGCGGGCAAAGGTGAGCGGCATGACGCTTGGTACGTTGGCGCGATCCATAATGGGGAAGCTTGCTAAATTGTGCGGGGTGCCAAGCGACATCAGCATAGCAAATACTTTGTCGCGGCTTACCAGCTTATTAGCGGCCTGTACCGCTTTTGGTACTTGATAAGAATGGTCTTCGACAATGTAGCGAATGGTGCGACCATTGACGCCGCCTGCTGCATTGACTTCATCAAAATACATATTCGCGCCTGCGACCGCAGGATTACCAAAACCTGCAAACGGACCTGATAAGTCATTTGCACTACCTAGAATAATCTCCGTGTCAGTTACGCCTTGCACGGGTATATCGCTAGTTGAGGTGGTGGTCTCAGTATCCGTACCAGTCGCTTCTGTAGTTTTAGGATCGCTACAACCCACCAAACCTACGGTAACCGTTAGCGCCATTAGCGTCGTCTTGACTGTCCATTTCATTGTTTATCTCCTTGCGACTTCAGTCGCTGTTAGTTTGATGCAGTTACTACTCTTTGTACTCTCAAGCTTTCCCTTACTCTCTACACTTGCACTAGACTCGATACTGTTATTAATGTTATTTCCATTATTACTGTTATCAACCAAGCTGCTCTGAACTAGAAACATTCAAATCAGTACATAGAGTCGATAAGCGTATGGTGCTTTTTCTCAACTAAACTCCTTTTTAGTTTCATCGTCGCGGTAAGCTCCTCATCTTCGGGATTTAAGAGTACATCAATGAGTCGAAAGCGTTTGATCTTCTCGACCTGCGCTAGGCTTTCATTGACAGACTGTATGACCTCATCGATCAAAGCGATGACTTCTGGCGCATGACATAAGGAGCGAAAGTCTGAGAACATCACTTGATTGTCTTGAGCGAATTTTTCGACATTTTCTTGATCAATCATAATCAAGCAGCTCAGATATTTGCGCCTATCGCCGATGATAATGGCATCTGAGATATAGGAGGAGAATTTAAGCTTACTCTCTATCGCAGCTGGGGTGACATTTTTACCGCCGGCGGTGATGATAATGTCTTTGATACGGCCGGTGATAAATAGATAGCCGTCTTTTAATTCGCCAACATCGCCAGTATGTAGCCAGCCATCGCGTAAGTCCTCTGCTGTCTTTTCAGGTTTATTCCAATACCCTGCAAAGACATTACCGCCTTTGACAAGTATTTCACCATTATCAGCGATACGTACCTCGGAGTTTGGCAATATCTTACCGACGCTACCCGCTCGGTTTGCATCCGGGGTGTTTATCGATATGACTCCCGAGCTTTCGGTCATACCGTAACCTTCGTAGATAGGTACGCCTATAGCGTGAAACCAGCGGATAATATCTAACGATATTGGCGCAGCCCCAGTTGCCGCGCGGCGGATATTGGTCATGCCGATAAGGTCGCGCAGCTTACGTAGTACTAGCTTGTCCCAAAACTCATAGCGCAGTTTTTGGGCGGTCGTAGGTGTGTTGCCTGCCATAATCACGTCGGCATAGTCATAGCCTGCTTTTATGGCTTTATCAAATGCCCAGCCGTTAAAGGCGCTGGCGTCGCTGCGCATATTAGCGATAACAGCATACATCTTCTCCCACAGCCTAGGCACAGCTGTAAAGGTATTCGGCGAGACTTCTTTCATATTTTCAAAGACCGTCTCGGTACTCTCGGCAAAATTGACGATACAGCCGCGATGAATAGGCAGATCCACTGACGTTAGACGCTCTAGTACATGACAAAGCGGTAAAAAGCACAGCTGCTCATCGCTAGGTAAGATAGTGAGCACCTCGATACTGTTTCTGAGCCCAAACAGCACATTAGCATGGGTCAATATGGCCCCTTTTGGGTCGCCTGTGGTACCTGAGGTATAGATTAGGGTACGGACATCGTTAGGCGTGCTTTGATCAATATAATCGCTAAAGCGCTCCAAAGCATATTCCACACTTTGACCGAGTAGATATAGTTCGTCTAAGAACATCACCTGCTCGTCTTTTAGACTACGTAGGCCTTTATCGTCAAAGACAATCACCTTTTTGACATTAGGTACCTGTTCACGTATCTGCAAAAACTTATGCAGCTGCTCATCGTTTTCGACAATCAAAAACTTAGAGCGGCTGTCGCTGAGTATATAAGCAAGCTGCTCTGGACTGTCTGTCGTATAGACGCCGTTAGGTATGCCGCCGACGGCGCAAACTCCTAGATCGCAATAGAGCCACTCTTTATTGTCTTCACTTAAGATAGAGACGGTGTCGCCTTTATTCAGACCAAGCTCGGCAAGTGCCATACCAATATCACAGCTGCGCTGATAATAATCCGTCCAGCTGTAGCTTTGCCAGATACCAAACGCCTTTTCGCGATGAGCGATTTTGTCGCCTCGATCTAAGCACATCTGTCGCCAAAGCTTGGTCAAGGTATCACAGCCCTCTAAGAGCTGCGGCGCATGATCATAAGGGGCATTATTTATCGTGCGGCGAGTACCAGTAGAAGCCGGTGAATCATTCGTTAAAGTATCCGTTACAGTATCGATGGAGGTCGTCATGATCATTATCGCCAAGTCTTTTTGCGTGTCCAGCGAGTGGCCGGCGCAGTGTTGTCTTTGGTTTGTCCTAAGTAGAACTCTTTAATATCATCAGAGAGCATCAGCTTGTCCGCTGAGCCTGCCATGACGATGCGCCCAGTCTCGAGTACATAACCGTAGTCCGCTGCTGCAAGAGCTACTCGCGCATTTTGTTCAACAAGTAAAATCGTCACCCCTTGCTCTTTATTGAGTCTGCGGATGATAGTAAAGATCTCTTGTACCAGTAGCGGCGACAGTCCAAGCGAGGGCTCGTCTAGCAGCATCAATGAAGGGCGTGACATCAGCCCGCGTCCAATCGCCAGCATCTGCTGCTGACCGCCAGACATGGTGCCAGCCGCTTGGTCGCGGCGCTCTTTTAGAATAGGAAAATACTCATAGATCATCTCGACATCGCGCTGTATCTCAGCCTTGTCGCGGCGAGTATAAGCGCCCATCGCTAAGTTTTCAGCGACGCTTAAGAAGGGAAAAACTTCGCGGCCTTCTGGTACGTGCGCGAGACCCTTTTTGACTAGTCGATCCGGCTCGGTGCCATCGATACGCTCACTGTGGAACCAAACCGCGCCTTTACGAGGGTTAATGACGCCAGAGATGGTCTTCATCAAAGTGGTTTTACCCGCCCCGTTTGCACCTAAAATAGTAACCACTTTGCCTTTTGGCACCTCTAAGCTTACGCCGCGTAACGCCATTACAGGACCATAAGCGGATTCTAAGTTGCGCACCTCTAACACGTTGTTTGCAACTTCTGAGTCGACTAGGTTCATATCGGTCGCAGGCGCTGCAGAGGATAGCGGTTTTTTGACTGTTGACATCACGCGCCCTCCTGACCCAGATAGGCCTCAATAACTTGTGGATCGGCTTGCACCTCGGCGGCGCTACCTTGCGCCAAAAACTTACCCTCAGCGACGGCCAACACGCGGTTTGATACCCGATTGACGAGACTCATGTCGTGCTCCACCATTAAGATAGTTAAGCCCAGATCTTTTTGCATATCTTCAATCCACCATGCCATCTCTGAGGTCTCCTCAACACTAAGGCCTGATGCCGGCTCATCGAGTAAAATAAGCTTTGGATTAGCGGCTAAGGCGCGTGCAATCTCGACAACTTTTCGAATACCATAAGGCAGACCGGCAATGAGCTTGTCTCTATAAGGCGCCAACTCCAAAAAGTCGATAATTTTTTCGACTTGCAAACGATGCTCGCGCTCGCTACGACGTACTTTTGGCAAAAACAGCAAATCTTGTATCCAATTGGTATCGCGCTGTGAGTGCCGACCGATAAGCAAATTTTGTAGCACGCTTGAATGATCAAACAATTCAATATTCTGAAAAGTACGGGCGATACCTAGTTTGGCAATATCGTGAGCCGGCAGACGCGTAATATCTTTACCATCAAAGACAATGCGACCATTAAGTGGCTCATATAAGCGGCTGATTAAGTTGAAAATAGTCGATTTACCCGCGCCATTAGGCCCAACGATAGTGAATATCTCGCCTTCATTGACCTCAAAGCTGACGTTATCAACGGCTTTTACCCCGCCAAACGCGATAGACAAGGCGTCCACTTGCAATAAGCTCATCGCATACGCTCCGTTTTTAGATAAGTTTTGGAGCGGCGAAACAGCCCTTTTCGGTATAGTGGAAACATCTCAAACCAAGTACGTATTTTGATCCACATTCCATATATACCGCGCGGCTCATAGATGATCATAATGACGATGACTAAAGCGAAAAGCGCCGTATCTACTCCAGCAATACTAGCAATATTGGCGCCGGTGCTTTGAGCAATGGCGTCGCCTAAAATCGCAATCAATTGAGGTAGTAAGACAACAACGACCGCACCAAAAAACGCGCCATGAATAGAGCCCAAACCGCCAATGACAATCTGCAATAAGATGGTGATGGAGATGATAACGGTGAAGCTCTCATAGTTGACCGCTTGCACAAAATGCCCATACATAGCGCCGCCAATAGCGGTAATCGCGCACGATAAGCTAAAAGCTAAGGTTTTGGCCTGCGCTACGTTGACGCCAAGAGCGCGAGCGGAGACTTCGCTGTCTCTAATCGCCAAAAACGAGCGGCCCGTACCGCTTCTGAGCAAGTTGATATAGCCAAGGGTAATCAGTACCACTAACGCCAGACATAAGTAATAAAAGGCTTTTGGCGTGATATAACGATCGATGGTCAGCCCAAAGATATTGATAGGAGAAGCAAAGGTGCCTGAGATNCCGCCAGTGATGGGCTCAGCGACGATTGCAATGTCTTCGACGATAATACTTAACGCCAGTGTTGCAATTGCTAAATAAATACCACTAGTGCGCAGTATAGGTCTAGCAATGATGGCCCCAATAACACCTGAGATCAAAGCGCAAGCAATCAGCGCAGGAAAGAAGTTCCAACCGCGGATCATCAGCGCCATGTGACTAAAAGCGCCTATNGCCATAAAGGCGGCATGACCTAAGCTGACCTGTCCGGTATGCCCGGTTAGCAGCATCAGCCCAAGACCCGTGATGGACCAGATAAATATGGCGCTCAGCTCGCTTATGTAGTAGTTACTAAGCAGTAAAGGCGCAATGATAAGAAGCAAGAGCAGCAGACCATACTTTATAAGCTGGCGCTTGTCCTCAAAGATATTGATATCTTGATCGTAGCTGTGTTTAAACTGGGCTTTCATTGACAATTCTCATCCTTGAAATGGTTTACAGAAAGCTTAACTATCCTAGTATTGAAATAGTATTAAAACCTCTATACCTTTTTCTCTTTCACTTGCGAGAAAATACCGCCTGGACGTACGATTAATACAATAAGCATAACGACATAAGGTGCAATTTGACTCAGGCCTAGTGGTAAGTAGCGACCTGCAAAAGGCTCTATCACCCCTACGAGCAAGCCCCCTGCCAGCGCGCCTGGCAAAGAGCCTAAACCGCCAATCACCGCCGCGGCGAATGCCTTGATGCCAAAGAGTAAGCCAACCGAGGGCTCAATCGCCCCTTTTGCCGCAAATAATATACCGGCAAGAGCCGCAACCACACCGGATAAGGCCCAAACGATACCGTTAACGCGCTTGACCGGGATGCCCATATAGTAAGCGGCCATCTGGTTTTGGCTGCTCGCTTGCATCGCAATGCCGAGGCGCGTATGGGCGAAGAAAAAATACAAAATAGAGGTTAAAGCGATGGTAGATACGATGATAATGATATCAACATAAGCGATACTTAGCGTGCCAAGCGCCAGCATCTTGCCCGAAAACGGCGTTTGCAGTGAAACGGGGTTGTGTCCCCATACCACACCGGCGCCAAAGCGGATCAAAAAGCCGATTGAGATGGTCAAAATGACCATGGCGAANTGCGGCTGACCGAAGATGCCACGAAGGACAAATCGATCTAGTAGATAGCCGAATATCCCCATAATAATGGCAGCGAAAGTAATACCTAATAAAAAAGGAAGGTTTGCTTCATCGGTATTGATAAAGGCGATGCCCAAAAAAGCACCGAGCATCAGCATATCGCCTTGAGCAAAGTTTACGGCTTCAGAGGCTTTGTAAATGAGTACAAAACCCAGCGCTAAAAGCCCGTAGATACAACCATTAGCAATCCCGCTAATGAGCAGTTGTAGGATATCCATAAATTCCCTTTTGTCTTAGCATTGCTATCCATTGCAATGTTTAAAGAAGTCGTTAGCTGAACCGACTCTATAATCAGACTGCTTTTAAAGAACAATGTTTATTTAGGTTCAAACCATAAAANACGTTAATAATAAACAAGATACATATACAAAAAAGCGGTACTAATAAATCATGCTACATTTTTACTTTATAGCAACTCATTATCCCTGTCTACAAAAAATATACACTCATTTACCAAGGCTGGTCATTTGTTTATAAACAGCACACAAAGACGAATAAAATTTTGGTACATATTGATGCGATCCACGAGCGTCATAATGAGTGCAATACGGAAACTCTGCTTAAAAACGCATAGCTTAAAACACGTAGCTTAAAACGTTCTGTATGATGTCACCATAGCGTAGCTTTTGAATTTTTAAACGGCTAGCATGCTATAATTTAGCCCATAATTTTTATCTATTCGTCCCATTTTAAGTAGTCATCATGAGTCAACGGCAAAACCCAGCGTCAGCAGTTAAGTTATCTAATAACGGTCATTTCGATGTCATTATCATCGGTGCAGGTGCGTCAGGACTCTATTGCGCGCTGACCGCAGGCCGCCGAGGCCGGCGCGTACTCGTGCTTGATCACGCCAATAAGGCGGGCAAAAAAATCCTGATGTCAGGCGGCGGACGCTGCAACTTTACCAATTACTTTGTTGAGCCTGAGCACTTTATCGGTGCTAACGAGCATTTTGCTAAATCAGCGCTGAGCCGTTATCCGAGTTGGGAGTTTATCGGGATGGTAGAGCAGCATAAGATTGCTTATCATGAGCGTGAGCATGGCCAGTTATTTTGTGATAATTCTGCGCAAGATATCGTGACGATGTTACTTGCTGAATGTGCCGCTGCCGGAGTGCAAGTTCGCCTCAACACCCAAGTTAATGCGGTTACCGCTCATCAAAATGAAAACGAAAAACGCTTTCAATTACTTACCAGTAAACAGCTGAGCAAAAAAGAGCTTAAAGAAGCCAGCAGTGAGCCAAAACTCCCTAAAACCACTTATTATTGCCAGTCTTTGGTTGTCGCAACGGGCGGACTCTCTATCCCGACAATGGGCGCAAGCGGCTTAGGTTACGAGCTGGCGCAGCAATTTGGGCATACGCTGACACCAATTGATGCAAGCCTTGTGCCTTTTACCTTTACCGATAAGACAGGTGAGCTGCTGCGAGCGCTATCGGGTATTAGCTTGCCTGTGGTGGCCAGTAACACGCGCATTTCGTTTAAGCTACCGCTACTCTTTACTCATCGCGGCCTGTCTGGCCCTGCTATGCTCCAGCTTTCGAACTACTGGCACACGGGTGAGACTATCGAGATTAATTTGCTCCCTGACTTTGATATTACTGAGCTATTACTCACTCATAAAAAACAGCATCCAAAGCAGCTTATTCGCACGGTGCTAAGCGAAAATACTGACAACGCTTTGCCCAAAAAATTACTAGTAGCATTACAAACTATGTTATGGGAAGACGTCAAAGAGATTGAGCTTGCAAATATCAAAGACGAGCGTTTGACTCAGATAGGTCAAGCGATCAATGGCTGGCAGCTTAAACCCTCTGGCACTGAGGGCTATCGCACCGCTGAGGTCACGCGCGGCGGCATTGATACTGACGAGGTATCATCAAAAACGATGGAGAGTAAATTGCAAGAAGGACTATACTTCATCGGTGAAGTGCTCGATGTTACCGGCTGGCTTGGTGGTTATAACTTTCAGTGGGCTTGGGCCAGCGGCTTTGTCTGCGGCGAGGTGGTATAGAAGAGTATTTTATAAATAACAAACAGTAAAAAGCCTCGACAACATGAAGCTATCGAGGCTTTTGTATCTTGTGAATGATACTATTTAAAGTTTTTGCGTAGGCTGGGTTTTTAACCCCCTACAATAGTTTATGCTAAGTTAAAGGTTACGGACTAAGCCTGCTTTTGCTCCAAATAAGGATAATCAGTGTAGCCAACCGTGCTGCCACCATAGAAAGACTCTGGATGCTGCTCATTGAGCGGTGCGCCTTTTTGGATACGCTCAGCGAGATCAGGGTTGGCAATATAGTCACGACCGAATGCTACCGCATCGATATAACCTGCCTTGATATTTTTTTCTGCTTTATCGGCATCGTAGCCACCCGCCGCGATGATGGTCTGATCGAACGCATCACGGACACGCTGACGGAACTCATCGCTATACGGCGTACCACCTGCCCAATCTGGCTCTGACAGATGCAAATACATTAGACCACGCTTATTGATTTGTTCAATCAGCCAAATGTTATCGTCTTCTTCGTAGCCTCCCTCAACATTGTTGAATGTGCCCAGTGGTGAGATACGAATACCAATATGATCTGCATCCCAAGCATCCACACATGCATCGATAACATCTAAGGTTAGACGCGCGCGGTTTTCGCGGCTGCCACCGTACTCATCATCACGCTGATTGGTATGCTCGGCCCAGAACTGATGTAGCAAGTAACCATGGGCCCCATGAACCTCTACCCCATCAAAGCCAGCTTCTTGAGCGTTTTTGGTTGCTTGAGCAAAATCAGCAATGACTTGCTTGATTTCGTCTAGCGTGGCTGGACGTGGCGGCGTTGCATCGACGCGGATGGCTTGGTTGTCACTATCACGCAATGAGGTACGGATACCTACATCGACATCTGAGGCTGAAATTGGCGCACGGCGCTCAGGTTGTACGCTTTCGTGTGAGACAAGTCCTGTGTGCCATAGCTGGACGACAATCTTGCCACCTTTGGCATGGACATTGTCAACGATGGCTTTCCATGCAGTGACTTGATCTTGAGTATGTAGCCCTGGTGCGCCTGCATAGCCTTTTGCTTGAAACGATACTTGCGTCGCTTCAGTGATGACAAGGCCCGCCCCTGCNCGCTGCGAGTAGTACTCTGCTGCCCATGTGATAGGGACATCGCCTGGCTCGACTGCGCGCAGACGGGTCAGAGGTGCCATAATGATACGGTTTTTGAGTGTTTGGCTGCCCATTTTGACAGGTTCAAATAAACTATCGTGTGCCATAAAAAGCCTTATTTGTTGTTATCGATTATGATTTAAGATTTAGAAAACAGACCGATTGTAAAGTAAGCTAAATCGTTTTCTTTATAGGGGTCAGCTTGGATTATTCAATCTATCGTTACAAACGAAAACAGCGACTTAATTCTACCTTTGTATTTATAGCCCGTATGAATCTGTAATACTTACTAGTATATTAGAGCCTTCAACTTACCTCTTATCTAAGAGTGAAATTTATGCAAAAAACGCTATTGTCTTTGCTTATCACTGCCAGCTCACTATTACTATCTGCCTGCCAGCCACCATCTGAAAAAACGGACACGCCAGATCCAGTAACGTCTGCGCAAACTGACAAAAAAGCGTCTACGCCTACATTAATAGAAGCCAGAACAGCAAAAGAGCTGACGACATCCATTGTCGAATTATCTGAAGGCAAACTAAGAGATCAGCTCAATGCCAAAACTATATAAAAAAATAGGGTTTGTTGCTGCTTTAACCTTAAGCTTAAATGGCTGTCTTGCGACAGAAAAGCTCGATTATGAATTAATGAAGCAAGAGGACGCTAAATGGGTTGCCGAATCGCTTGCACCAATCAGTTACCCTTAAGTTTTATCATTATCAGCCAGATGAAGCTATGGCAGAAGAAAAAAGGCTCAAAGCCCTGATGTCATTAGCTAAGGCTTTTGACATCATGACTTTTCCAGTTCAGTTACTTATGGAAGGGGCCAATTGACCATAGCGAATGGCTTTCGAGCTTTATTGCTCATTTACCCTACAAATTCACTTTGTCCAAGATAAAATCGATATCCTTATCGCCGCGGCCTGATAGATTGACCAAAATCGTCTCATCAGGCGACATGTCTTTGGCGACTCGCATGGCATAAGCGATCGCGTGCGCCGTCTCTAAAGCAGGGATAATACCTTCAAGTCGTGATAACGCCATAAACGCATCTAAACACTCCGCGTCTGTCGCTGATTCATAAGTCGCAAGACCCATATCCTTGAAGTAGTGAGTGCTGCGGGCCAACGCCCGGATAATCAAGACCGGAGGCAATTGAATGTACAGGCGCAGGCTCGCCGTCTTTATCGAGTAGCACGTAGCATTTAAACCCATGAATCTCGCCTTTCGTCCCAAGCGTCATCGTCGCCGCGTGATTGGGCGTATCAAGACCTTCGCCTGCAGGCTCGACGCCGACTTTTTCTACCTCTGTATCACCCAAAAAGCCGCTAAAGATGCCAATCGCATTAGAGCCGCCGCCAACACAAGCGACCACTTTATTAGGCAGCGTGCCAGTAGTTTCTAAGAACTGCGTACGCGCTTCACGGCCGACGACCGACTGGAAGTAGCTGACTATCTCAGGATAAGGCGCAGGCCCGAGCGCTGAACCAATCGCAAACATACTGTTATCTAAATCACCAAGATAGGTCTCAAACGCGCTATCGACCGCTTCTTTTAGCGTGCCTGCGCCGCGCGAGACGGGTACTATTTTGGCACCTAGGATTTTCATTCGGCTAACATTGGGATGCTCTTTTTCGATATCGACGACGCCCATGTGAATCTCACACTCGACGCCCATTAGCGCCGCTGCGGTTGCCAACGCCACACCATGTTGTCCTGCGCCTGTCTCGGCGATGACTTTAGTTTTGCCGAGCTTTTTGGCGAGTAACACCTCCCCTATACAGTGATTAATCTTGTGCGCGCCGGTGTGATTCAAGTCCTCACGTTTAAAATAAATCTGCGCGCCGCCGCAATGCGCGCTTAAGCGTCTGGCATGAAATATCGGACTAGGCCGACCAATGTAAGTCTGACGCAAGCGACTCATCTCATTAACAAAATCGTCGTCTTTAATGATCGCACGAAAGCCTGTCTCGATCTCCTCCATCGCTTTTGCCAGCTCAGGATGCTCAATCTTGCCACCATACTCGCCATATAAACCATCAAGGCTTGGCAAAATGGAGTCGTGCAAACCGTAAGTGTTACTGCTGTCATTGGCTAATGCTGTCATGGCTCATTCCTGTTGTCTGATTCACTATTGTCTATTTGAAGCTAAATTAAATATAGAAAACGATCTAAATTATAATANAAATTTGTTATTATGTTCTAGTACANTGAAACAGATTTTAGGCTAAGTTTTATGGCAGGTCAAGCATTACTGCTCTGCTAATAAAGCAGTGCTCACAAATAGAATAATGAACGTATTTCGCCTTTATTGATTGAGGCAAAAGGAGNATAAAATGGCCAAACAAGACAGTCATTCTAACAGTCACTCTAATAAAGCTTATGACTACTTATTAGCGCTACTGGCTCAGACCAATGACAAAGCCCATTTATCAGAGATACTTAAAGCGCTATTGACCGAAAAAGAGCAAGCTGAGCTTGGTAATCGCTTAACTATCTTTGCACTACTACAGCAAGAAGTGACGCAACGAGAGATTAGCGCGCAGCTTGGCGTCGGTATCGCCACAGTGTCACGCGGCGCCAAAGTATTTCATCAACATCAAATCGATGAGTTGCTACCGGATATTGGCGATAAAATTAATATCTGATAGCTATCTACATTTAGCGCAAGAAAATTACCCATAAAAGACTTTTAAATGCTATATTTATAAAAATTTGTTTACTAAATTAGTNNTTNANTGGTAAGCGAATTTATTTTTGCTATTTAAAGGANAGCTAAAAGACATTCAGTTTTAATCTTATTATCACTATTTGAGGAGCACATTAATGAGAAAAATAGCTTTGTTTATCGGTNCTATGTNAGTAGCAACAGNAGGTTTTTGCGGCGTTGGACAGTTTTCGGGTGACACCACTTGCTATGTCTATAAGCAAGATAAATTGCAAAAAAAGCTCACCTGCCAATATGAGGGTGCCGAAGGCGCAGCGATGAGCTACGCCTTTAGGCAAGTTGACTACAATTTACCAGGATTCGGTAAAATGGCGACCTCGAACAGTGCAGATTATGATGACAATGGCAATCATACCGGATGGACAACCACCGTCAATGATGAGCCCGCTATCATCAGATATCGCGAGCCATCTAGCAAAAAAGTAGTCAGTCAAACATATGCAGAGTCGGGTAAAGAGGTTCTAGAATGTTATTTGAGCACAACCTCGCAGTGGGAGATTTGTGCTGAATAGAGTGAGATAGTATTGATACTTAAAAGATCATAAAGCTAAGTATTATACTCAGCTTTATGATGAGTATAACCAAGAACTAATGGGTTACCTTTATCAGCCCAACTCTAATTATCCCATTAACACTCTTTACTCTTCTAAAACTACAAATAACCTTTCCTACTCCCTACCACACTCATTGAACTCCAGCTCTGTATCAGTAAAAATATCAGTATCTATTTGTAGCACTCCCCTATAAAAACGATTTAAAAAAGGATCCATCATGAAACTACGCATTCTAAAGTCTGCCGTGACCAACCCTTGGTTTAACCTTGCGACCGAAGACTGGATATTTAATACCCTTGATCCTGAGTCACACACGCTTTTCCTATGGCGCAATAGCGAGACCGTGGTCATCGGACGCTCGCAAAATCCATGGGTAGAATGCAAAATCGATAAAATGGAAGCCGACGAGGTGTTTTTGGCGCGGCGACAGAGTGGCGGCGGCGCGGTGTTTCATGATTTGGGCAATACCAACTTTACTTTTTTGTCTCCCAAGCACGCGTATGACCAAACGGCTAACTTCACCATTATCATCAATGCACTAAAAAAACTGGGCATAGATGCCACGCTATCTGGTCGTAATGACATGCAAGTGGGCGATAAGAAAATATCAGGCAGCGCCTTTAAACATGCCGCCGATCGCAGCTTTCATCATGGCACACTACTCGTGAACGCTAACATGCAAAAGCTTGGCGACTATCTCAATCCGCATCCGCTAAAACTCAAAGCAAAAGGCATCAAATCTGTACGTGCGCGCGTGGCGAACTTGGTAGAGTTTAATAATGCCATCAATCATGAGACGCTGTCTAATGCGATTATCGAGGCGTTTTGTGACTATTATGGAGAGACTGCGCCAGTTGAGCAGTTGGATGAAGCCAGCCTTGCCAAGCAGCCAACGCTAAACGCTTACTATCAGCAAATGGCTGACTGGGATTGGCGCTTTGGTAAAACGCCTGAGTTTAGCCATCATATCGAGACGCGCTTTGATTGGGGTATCATGGATATACATATGGATGTGAAGCAAGCTATGATTGCAGAAGTTGTTATCTTTTCTGATGCGTTAAATGTTGAGTTGATTGACCTACTCAAAGAGACATTGACTGGTGTGAAATATAATAAGAGCGAGATTAAAGATGCGCTTGATGAACTGGCAAACTCGCAACATGAAATAGCCGCGCAGGTGGGTGATGTTGAGAAGTGGTTGGTTGGTGAGATGGAAGGCTAAGATTAGAGTTTCTATATCCTTTAAAATATTACTATTAGCAATATCTCATCAAAATATAAAAAGGAAGAAATATTATGAGTGCGTCTAAAGAGGATATTAAAGACTTAAATACTATCTTCCATGAGATAAAATCCCTTAAAAACACTTTCAATCAGTCTCCTGAGCTTTACAAAAATAGTTTCGATAATGATATTCACCTCATGACAGCTATATTGCAATCACCTCAAGATGCTGGAGAACCAATTCAAAATCAAGTTCAATTCTTTCTTTCCTCTAAAGCTCAAAGAATACTTCATAAAATTGCTAAAAGACAGTGTCTATCGATAGACAGCATAACAGTGAATGAATACATCCATGAAATTAGAAGCGAAATGTATATATATCTAAGAAATAATGGAAGCTTTGATACGTCTGGCTGCATGAAGTTAATGTCAAGAGTACGTAAAAATATAGATGAGAAAGCGCAAGACTTAACATATTTCTTTCCTTTTAATGCACCTAGCCTCAGTCCTGAGAAGAAGATACAGATAGGCAGTGCGAAAATAACTCACAAAGATAGTGTTTATGAAAAAGTTAAAGATGATCGCTACTATGATTTTTTTATAAAAGACTATAGCCACACTAGTTTCAACTGTCTTCTTAGTATTACGATACCAAAATGCTCAAATAAAATGAGTGAAAGTAGAGCACAAAATGTCGCGAAATTTATCTATGGCGTCATTAGAGTTTTTACTGCTTCTTACAGGCTTAAAGCTAATCAAATTAGTTTAATAAACAGTCCAGCTAAAAGTGATATGTCTCATCATATTGTCAGTAATCGCGACGAATATCGGATTAGTGGCTCATATTCGTTTGGTGAAGACTTGCACGATTTCTGGAACTCTTTTGAAGAAGATTTAGAAACAGATTTAGGGTTTGTTATTAAGAAACTTACATCACAGGCCGCATCTCCTAGTAATAAAGAATTTTTGGCAGACCGCCTAATTGATGCTTTTTATTGGTTCGGCGATGCGTCTCGAGATAGTAATAGTAGCGCTCAAGTCATTAAATTAGTTACAGCACTAGAAAGACTAGTAACTTTAAAAGATGAAGAAAAAAACAAGGCAATAACAGAGAATTTTTGTCGTAGAGTCTCCTGCTTGATTGCTACATACCACGGGGAAATTGACGAATGGCATAGCAAATCCAAAAAAATGTATAAGTTAAGATCAGATCTTGTTCACGGCTCACAGAGCATCTATAAAACTTATGAAAAAAAATTGGGTTTTGACCCGTTTCAACTTGCATACCCAACTATACTTTCTGCATGCATACTTTTCTACAAGCTTGGCTTAGAACTTAACCCTTACGAAGAAACTTTGCAAAAAGTATATTCTGAATTATCTGAAATTTGCAAAGATGAAAGATATAAAACAAAAAAATTATGAGTTCATCATGATTAAATCCAAAAAAACGGCAGGAAATGATATCCCTGCCGCCTTACAATTGCTCATAATTACTTTCTATTTAACTCTAAATCGCCGCTGCCACCTCTGCACCATCACGAATTGCACGTTTGGCATCTAGCTCAGCGGCGAGCTTTGCACCGCCAATCAGATGATATTGCGCGTCTGGCGCATCGCCAACATTTGGCATCAGACTGGCGACCGACTCTTGACCGGCACAGACGACCACGCTATCGACACGGAGCAGCTGGCTTTGGCCTTGCGGATTGGTGACCCAAATGCCCTCGTTGGTGATTTTGTCGTACTGAACGCCTGCCACTTGAATGACGCCATGCGATTTGATATGCGCACGATGTACCCAGCCTGAGGTTTTATTGAGGCCTGCGCCTAAGCGGCCTTTGGTGCGCTGCATCAGATACACTTGGCGAATCGGCTTGATGCCTTCAGGACGGATTAAACCGCCATCGCTTTGATAGTTAGTATCGTCAGTGACGCCCCACTCCTCGCGCCACTCGCTAATAGACTGCGGCTCAGGGCGGTAGCTTGGGTCTTTTAAGGTCTCAGGGCCGAGCTCATCTAAAGGCTGACCATGACGTGCGGTTAGATATTCGCTGACATCAAAGCCTATACCGCCAGCGCCGATGACTGCCACCGTCTCGCCGACTGATTTTTCACCAGAGAGTAATTCTGCGTAGCTGATCACTTGCGGTAGATCCGCGCCTTCTAACTTGCCTTCAAGGCTTCTTGGCACCACGCCTGTGGCGACAACCACATGCTGGAATTTACCATCTTCAAGCATCGCTTTATCGACTTTGGTATTGAGTTTAATCTCAACGCCTAAGTGCTCAAGCTCATTGATATAGTAGCGAATGGTCTCAAAGAACTCTTCTTTACCTGGGATGACTTTGGCATAGTTAAACTGACCGCCTAAGATATCGCGCGCTTCAAATAGCGTGACCTCATGACCACGTAAGGCTGCGACATGAGCCGCTGACATACCAGCGACGCCGCCACCGACGATTGCGACTTTTTGTGGATTTTTGGTTTTTTTGTAGACCAGCTCAGTCTCGTAGCAGGCTTGCGGATTAACAAGGCAAGTCGAGCGTTTATTCTCAAAAGTATGATCAAGACAGGCTTGGTTACAGGCGATACAGGTATTGATGCGATCGGCTTGACCTTTTTCGGCCTTGTTGACCCAGTGCGCGTCAGCGAGGAACGGACGCGCCATCTGAATCATATCCGCTTGACCACTGGCGACGATATCCTCTGCTGTCTCTGGCATGTTGATACGGTTGGCTGCCATCATTGGGATACTGATATGCTTTTTGATCTCAGCGGTAAAGTCGACAAAAGCGGCGCGTGGTACGCTAGTGACAATCGTCGGGACGCGTGCTTCATGCCAGCCGATACCGGTATTCATAATGGTCACGCCCGCTTCTTCTAGCGCTTTGGCGACTGTGATGACCTCGTCCATGACGTTGCCGTCTTTGACCAAGTCAATCACTGACAAACGGAACAGAATGATAAAATCTTCGCCAACGGCTTTGCGTACGGCTTTGACCACATCGACGGCAAACTTCATCCGGCCATTGATATCACCGCCGTAT
>FUFK010045205.1_pt1 | contig 49393 bp, 51 predicted proteins | sample 1021851 | NCBI WGS metagenome assembly FUFK01 (sample SAMEA51879418, study PRJEB19060) | metagenome | reverse complement strand
ATACTATTCTTAAGTAATACTGTTATTAAAAGCCCTAAAAAACATGAAAATAGCGCCCCTAAAAATGTTCCTCCTAAGACATCCGTTTTCTTACTTTTTCTTGCTTGGACCAAACCCAATGCAAAAAATATTGCTGAAAAAATAGCAAGTATATTTCCAAATGATTTGCTATCAGCAAGTCCATCATTAATCATAATTGAAATACCAATTACAGCAATTAGCATGGATATCCAAACTACTTTATGAGGTTTTTCATTGATCCAAAACCAACCTATACAACCTGCAAAAATTGGAGACATAGAAAGCAGAAATAATGTTGATGCTATTGATGTATTAAGCATTGAGAAAACATATGTCAAAAATGCTAAAGAAAAACAAATGCCCATAAAGAAATCATTTCTATCTAAACTTTTTAGTACTCTAAAAGGGGATTTATTTCTTCTTACGCATACTAAGGTGAGTATGACTAAACTCATTCCTATTGAACGATAAAATAAAATCTGAAATCCATCAGCGCTCTCAATAAGCCGTATCAGCAAACCAACAAAACTCATGCATATTGCACCTGCAAGAGTGAGGTTAACAGCTGAGAATTTTGTCATTAATTAAGTATTAAGGGCCAAGTAATTTTCTGAATGATGATTAAAAATAAATACTATTAAGGCAAAAATAACAGCAAAACAACCGTATGATAAAACTCTTTTGATTCTTGGTGAAAGATTTGATTTTTCTATACGTGATATAATTAACCACACTACACCGCATGTTATAAAAAAAATAAAAGAACTAATTAATACATTATCTGAAAGCATATCCAACCTCTGAGATGAAATAATTGCATGTCTAATCTATAATATTTTAAANNAGTTATGCAATTTTTNTAATTNTTACTAATAAATATTTAAAATNTATTGATAATTATACTTTTTTTGTTATAAAAAGCATTANATTTATAAAATTAATTTTGTATTGAANTCTTTAATCAGGAATAATATAGTACTGATTAGATAAATCGGGAGTTTTAAATAATGATTAATGTTATTTCTAAATTAGCAAAATATCTTATTCCTGCTGGTATTGTTAGTTTAATTCCTTTTGCAGCTTTTGCATCAGGTAATCTTGAGGCTAATGATTTTGTTGGAATGAGTTTTTGGATTATTTCAATTGGAATGGTAGCTGCTACTGTTTTCTTTTTTATGGAATCAATGAAAGTTGATGCAAAATGGAGAACATCCTTAGTTGTTGCTGGTCTTGTTACAATGATTGCTGCTGTTCACTATTTTTATATGAGAGCAGTATGGATTGAAACAGCTGATACACCAACAGTNTANAGATATATTGACTGGATTTTAACTGTTCCACTTCAAATTGTAGAATTCTATTTGATACTTGCAGCTGTTGGAGCTGTTGCTGGTAGAGTATTCTGGAATTTATTAGTTGCTTCACTTGTGATGCTTATTGCAGGTTACGTAGGAGAAGTTGGATATGTGAATGTTTGGCTCGCCTTCATCGTTGGTATGCTAGGATGGATTTACATTCTTTATGCAATTTTTGCTGGTGACGCTCAGGAAAATCTATCAAGTGCACCTGAAGGAGTACAATCAGCTTTTAGAACAATGAGACTTATTGTTTTAGTTGGTTGGGCAATTTACCCATTAGGTTACGTTTTTGGTTATGCAGGAAACCAAGTTGATGCTGCATCACTTAACGCAATTTACAATATTGCTGATTTTGTAAATAAGATAGCTTTTGGTTTAATGATTTGGGCAGCTGCTACATCATCATCTGAAAAGACTGCTTAATTATTTAGTCAAAACATAAATTAATAACGCCCGCTTNNGCGGGCGTTTTTTTTATAAATCTAACTTATAACCATTTTCTTTAAGCCATTTTCTATTTTCTTTATAATTATATTGAAACTCTTCAACTTTATTCCAAAATAATTTTGAATGGTTAAAATGAATTAAATGGCTTAATTCATGAACCACTAAGTATTCAATAATGTTTTCTGGNGCAAAAATAATTTTCCAATTAAAGGATATATCCCCCTTGGATGAACAACTGCCCCAACGAGATTTATAATTCTTAATTTTTACTGAATTATATCTGACATTCATAATTTGAGAAAATTCGAATGTTTTTTTTTGCAAAATCCTAAAAGAAAAATCTTTTAACAACTTTAGAATTTGGCTTTCAATACTACCAAATGTTTTTCTTGTTTTAAAATTGTTGCTAATAATTATAGTTTCACTTCTTATTTCAGGTTCTTTAATTGGTTCTGAATTAACTTTCAATGTATAATTCTTTCCACATAAAGTTAATTTCTCATTATTCACTAAATTAGTAACTGGCTTAACTCTTAACTTTTGATCAGCTAATTTTTTCCTAATCCAGCTTTCATTTTTTAGAATAAATTCCCTTACTGAATTTTTTGAAATCCAGTAAGTTGATAAAACTCTTATACTGTCTGGTTTTATTTGTATTGAAATAGTTTTTCTTTTTTTTGAAAAAACTATCTCTATTGGTGTTTCAAAATACTCTTGTAAATTATCCAACATTATTTTTTTTGGAAAAATGTTTTGGTTCAATTATAATTAAACCTATCCCTAAAATTATAATAAATCCACCAAACATAACTTCTAAGGATGGGACTTCTCCAAAAAAAATCATNGCACCAATAATTGCACTTACAGGTATGAGTAATAAAAAAGGCATGGCAACTGGCATCGCGTGTTTTGAAATAATGTAAAACCATGCTCCATAGCCTAAAATTGTCATTACTATTCCCAAATATAAAATTGTAAGCCAATTAATGACACTAGCCGAAATAATAATAGGTATTGGGTTGCCATCAATTAGTAGTGACATAATAAACATTTGAGGACTAGAAAAAATTCCAATCCAACAAATTAAAGTAAATCCGCCAACCTTGCCATTAAGTCCTCTAACCATAACCTGACCTAATGACCAGCAGAATGCTCCTGATAAAACTAATGAAGCTCCTAAAGCTTTTCCTTCAACTGAAGGAGTTCCAAGTAGTATAATAGTTCCACTACAAGCGATCACTATACCTAATAATTGTTTCTTTGTAGGTATTTCTTTTAAAAAAATTGCAGCTGTTATTATACCAAAAACAACTTCGGTTTGAACCAAAAGTGCCGCAGTTGAGGTGTCTAAAATTTTCAAACCTGAAAATGTTAATCCATATTGAAGTGTTGCAGATACTAAGGAAATATAAAAAATTTTTAATAAATACTCTTTAGGGATGGGCAAAAACCATACAATTAAAATTGACGAAATGAAAAATCTTAAACTCATAAGTAGAAGTGGAGGAAAGTGGCCCAAGCCTGCTTTAGCCGCAACAAAACCCAGTCCCCATGATAAAGGAACAAACAACGCAATGAATAAGTCTTTTGCATTCATACAATTAAGCTTTTATGGTTTGTTTATATTTATATATAATTTTTGAATTTGAGTAATGTTTAAAATATTAATTGATGCCGATGCCTGTCCTGTCAAGGATGAAGTATACAAAGTTGCAATAAGAAATAATTTGAATGTAGTTGTTGTTTCTAACGGAGGGATTAGACCCTACAAGCACCCTTTAATCAAGAATGTATATGTTGGTCAGGGATTTAATGAAGCGGATGAATATATTTTAGATTTATTATCTGAAAAAGATATTGTAGTTACAAATGACATACTTTTAGCACATGAATGCATTAAAAAATTTGCCTCAGTATTAAAGTACAGTGGTGAAATACTTAATAAAACGAATATTGCAAATGAAGTTTCAAAAAGAAACCTAATGACTGAAATTAGATCATCTGACCCCTTCCATTTGTCTAAAAGCAAGCCCTTTTTAAAAAAATATAAATCTAATTTTTTAAACAATCTAGAGATCCTTATAAGAGGGCACCATAAAAATGAATGATATTATAAGCCCTCCATCAAAATGGGTGAGTGAAATGATAGCTAGGATTGAGCCAGGAGGAACACTAATTGATATAGCTTGTGGTAGAGGTAGACATTCAATAGAGTTTTCTAAAAAATTTTTTATATATTCAGTTGATAAAAACAATGAGTTTTTAAACAATTTAAAAAACAATATGAATATNAAAACAATATGCCAAGATTTGGAAAATCAACAAAAATGGTCTTTTTCAGATAAAAAATTCAACGTAGTATTAGTAACTAATTATCTTTTCAGAGAAAAGTTAAATGCTATCTTCAGTCTAGTTGATCTCAATGGATATATAATCTATGAAACATTTGCGATAGGAAATGAAAAGTATGGCAGACCTTCAAATCCAAATTATTTATTAAAGAAAAATGAATTACTATTATTTAAACCAGATAATTTTGATACAATAGAATTTTTTGAAGGATTAAAAATAGAAAATTCAAAAAAATCAATTGTTCAAAGGTTGTTTGCTAAAAGGATTAGCTAGCCTCTTCCATTGTACAGTGGAAAGTTTTGTTCAGGTAAAAATAAACCTTTGGGAGGATTTCCTGTTTGCCAAAAAACGTCAATTGGAATGCCACCTCTNGGGTACCAATATGCTCCAATTCTTAACCAAGTAGGTTTGATAGTTTGAATAATATCTTGTGCTATAGATATTGAACAGTCTTCATGAAAAGCACCATGATTTCTATATCCCAGTAGGTATAACTTCAATGATTTTGACTCAACAAGGAAATCTTTAGGCACATAGTCAATTATTAAATATCCAAAATCAGGTTGGCTTGTAACTGGGCATATAGAAGTAAATTCCGGACATGTAAATCTAACAGAGTAAGTAACATTGGGTTTTGGGTTATTTACTTTTTCCAGANAGCTAATGTCTGGCTTTTGAGGTATTTTGCTTTCCTTGCCAAGGTTTTTTAAATCATTTAAATTTTCTGGCATAATTNAACTTTCAAGTTTTGTTTATATAAAATAAATTATATATAGTTTATTTTTGTTTTATATATACTTTATGCAAAAAACTTTACTTTTTTATGAATAATTCAAATAAAATATATGACCTTGTTGTAATTGGTGCTGGATCTGGTGGAGTAAGAGCAGCTAGAATTTCTGCCTCTTATGGAGCAAAAGTTGCTGTAATTGAAGAAGATAGGCCCGGAGGGACTTGTGTTCTGAGAGGTTGTATACCAAAAAAACTCATGGTTTATGCATCTGAATTTAACAAACAAATGTCTGATGCAAAAAAATATGGTTGGAAAATAGATGAATGTTCTCATGACTGGGACTTACTTAATAAATCTCTAAAAGAGGAACTAGATAGGCTTGCTGGAATATATGACAATATTCTTAAAAACTCAGGCTGTACAATTATTAAAGGAGTTGCAAATTTTATTAGCCCAACAAGGGTTAAAGTTAATGACAATGTTATTGAAGGAAAAAAAATATTGATAGCAACGGGGGGACACCCTTGGACCCCTGATATAAGTGGTGTTAAAGAGCATGCTATTACTTCAAATGAGGCTCTGAAGTTACCTAAATTACCAAAAAATATTTCAATACTTGGAAGTGGTTATATNGCTATTGAGTTTGCATTTATTTTCAGGGGATTTGGATCAAATGTTAACCTTATATACAGATCTGATTTGCCTCTTAGGGGGTTTGATAATGAAATAAGAGGATGTCTTGAAAAAGAATTATTGAATAAGGGAATTAAAATTTATCCAAAAACAAAAATAAAAAAAGTTTCTAAAAATTCAAAATTAGAAATTGAATTAGATGATGGAAGAATTTTATCCTCGGACGAGCTTTTAGTTGCTACTGGAAGAAAAGCAAATACTGATAATTTAAAACTAGAAAATATTGGTGTAGAAATTTCTCATGATAGATCAATTTTAGTAAATGAAAATTCAAGAACAAATATTGAAACTGTTTTTGCCATTGGTGATGTTACAGATAGGATAAATTTGACTCCAGTTGCTTTAGGTGAAGGCCATGCATTTGCTGATAGAGAATTTGGAAATAAAAAAAGATTTTTTGAGTATGATAATGTTCCTTGTGCAGTATTCTCACAGCCACCAATTTCGTTTGTGGGCTTAACAGAAGAAGAAGCTGTTAATCAAGGAATAAATTGTGAAATATATACAAGTAATTTTAAACCTCTTAAAAATACTATTTCAGGCAATACAGAGAGATCTTTCATGAAACTGATTGTTCGTAAAGAGGATAATGTAGTAATTGGAGCTCATATGATAGGATCTGATGCACCTGAAATTATGCAAAGTATTGCAATTGCAGTTAAAGCAAAATTAAAGAAAAGTGATTTTGACTTAACAGTTGGAATTCATCCTTCTGCAGCGGAAGAGTTTGTAACTATGCGGTCACAAAGAGATTAATCAAACCGAAGCTTTTTTATTTCACTTATTTATGATAAGACCCTATTTAAAAAATTGATTTGAATAATTGCTATGACATGGAAACCAAATAGCTGGAGAAATTACCCAGTAGTTCAAATGCCAACATACCCTGATGAGAGTAAGGTTAATTCAGTTGAGGCAAAATTATCTTTTAAACCGCCTCTGGTTTTTGCTGGAGAGGTTCAGGCTTTGAAGAAGTCTCTAGCTCTCGCGGAAAAGGGTAATGCATTTATTTTGCAGGGTGGTGATTGTGCTGAAAGTTTTAGTCAATTTTCAGCCAATGGTATTAGAGATACTTTTAAAGTTTTATTACAAATGGCTGTAATATTAACCTATGGATCATCTATTCCAATTATTAAAATCGGAAGAATTGCTGGACAATTTGCAAAACCCAGATCATCTGATGTTGAAATTATTGATGGCATTGAATTACCCAGTTACAGAGGGGATATGATTAATGACATGGAATTCAACAAAACAGCAAGGCAACCAGATCCACAGAGATTAATTGATGGTTACGAACAATCTGCGGCAACTTTAAATTTAATCAGAGCGTTTGCTCAAGGTGGTATGGCAAATTTAGAAAAAGTACATGAATGGACTTTGGGTTTCTTAAATGACACTCCGGAAACTGACAAATATAGAGAAATTGCAAATAGGATTTCTGAAAGCTTAAATTTTATGAAAGCCTGTGGCCTAACTTCCAGTTCTGTGCCTCAATTGAGGGAAACTGATTTTTTTACTAGTCATGAGGCACTTCTATTGAATTATGAAGAAGCTCTTACTAGAGAAGATACAATTACAGCTGAAAAAGGGTGGTATGCAACATCAGCACATTTGCTGTGGGTTGGTGATAGAACCCGTCAGTTTGATCATGGTCATATTGAATATTTATCTGGTATACAAAATCCTGTTGGAATTAAATGTGGACCATCACTTGAAAAAGATGACCTGATAAGACTTTTGGATAAAGTTAATCCTAACAATGAGTCCGGAAAAGTAGTTTTAATTTGTAGAATGGGTTCTGAAAAAGTAAATGAACATTTACCAAAACTAATTAAAAATATTAAGGCTAATGGTAAAAACGTAACTTGGTGTTGTGATCCAATGCATGGGAACACAATAAAAGCGTCAAATGGATATAAAACAAGACGTGTTGCAGAAATTTTAAATGAAGTTAATAACTTTTTTCTTGTTCATAAGTCTGAGGGCACTCTCCCAGGNGGAGTTCATTTTGAGATGACAGGNTCAAACGTTACAGAGTGTCTTGGTGGTGCTAATGAAGTTAAAGAGAGTGACTTAGGCTCTCGTTACCATACTCACTGTGACCCAAGATTAAATGGTTCTCAATCTCTAGAATTAGCTTTTCTTGTGTCCGATTTGATAAAATCATTTCGTAATGGAAAAGGCAGTTAAAAATCAATTTTAAGAATTACAGGAATTGATTATGGAAAAACATACCCCATATACTGATAGTTATTTTATAAGAACTAGAAAAATAGTTCAGGAAAAAGGTGACGCAAAAGTTACCTATGCAATATTTATGCGTAGGCCTGTAACATATGCTCCAAAATTAGCATTAAACTGGTTGCAAAAAGTAATCTCTGACAGAAATGAAACAATTGAAATTAGAGAAAATTTTCGTGAAGGCTCTTGGGTTGGAGCTGGTGAACCTATGTTATATGTAACAGGTAAAATGTCGTGTATTGTTGACTTAGAAACAATTTTCCTTCAGAAGCTTGGTCCGCCATGTGTAGCAGCATACAATGCTTACAATATGTGTATTGAAATGAAACAAACAAAATTTATAGCAATGGATGCGCGGCACTGCGCTGGATCAGAAATGTCAGATCTTATGTCCTATGGCGCATCTGTTGGATCTGAAAAGGCTATTAGAAAGTTAGGCGCAAAGGGGTTTATTGGATGTGCAGCAGATGCCACTTCTCATTATTTTGGTAAAAAAAAGGGTATTGGCTCTATGCCACATGCACTGATAGGTTACGCTGGTTCAACTATTGAAGCAGCAAAAATGTTTCATGAAATTTATCCTGATGAACCACTTACTGTTTTGATTGATTACTTTGGTAAAGAGATTACTGATGGTTTGGAAGTATGTAATTTTTTCGAAAAATTNGCGAAATCGGGTAAGTTATCACTGAGGTTAGACACACACGGAGGTAGGTACGTTGAAGGTCTTGATGTTCCTGAGTCATACGCTGTTCTTGATAGAAGAGCGCCTGAAGCTTTGAGAGGCTACAGAACAGATAACGAGTTAAAATATTTAATAGGAAGTGGAGTTTCAGCGGCATCAGTTTGGCACTTAAGAGAGAAACTTGACCAAGAAGGTTTCAAGAAAGTAGGTATCACTTGCTCAAGTGGATTTGACCCTGAAAAATGTAGAGTTTTTGCCCTTGCATCAACACCTGTAAATGTGGTTGGGACAGGGTCCTTTTTACCAGATAGCTGGTCTGAAACATACGCAACTGCAGATATAATCGAATATGATGGTAAACCTCTTGTTAAAGTTGGGCGTGAATTCCTTCAAAAAACAAAAAAAAGTTCAAATCAAAATAAATGAAAAAAAAATTAAAAATTCTTTTAGCTCAATTAAATCCAATTGGTGGGGACGTAAAAGGTAACTTTAAAAAATTAGAAGACGCTTGGAAAAGAGCATGTGAATCTAAAATAGATATAATTGCTTTACCCGAGATGTTTTTATCTGGTTATCCAATTGATGATCTAGTGCTTCGGGATGATTTTATTTCTTCTATAGAAAAGCATATTAGCAAATTAGCTAAACTAACTTTAAATGGTCCAGCAATTATTGTCGGATGCCCTAGAAACGATAATGGGATAATAAGAAACTCTGTTTTCATTTTAGACAATGGTGAAATTTTGGGTTTCAGAGACAAAGCTAAACTTCCTAATGAGCATGAATTTTATGACAATCGTCAATTTGTCCCTGGTGATTTACCAGGTCCAATTTTAATCAGAGGAATTAGATTTGGTGTGCCAATTTGTGAAGATATTTGGGATCCTGAAGTTTGTGAATGTTTAAAAGAGTCAGGCGCTGAAATTATCTTATCTATTAATGGCTCAACTTATAATATCGATAAAATGGAGAAAAGGGTTAATAATGTCGTTTCAAGAGCAGTAGAAAACGACATACCTTTAATTTACCTCAATTTAGTTGGTGGTCAGGACGAATTAATTTTTGATGGAGGAAGTTTTGCAGTTAATAGTGATGGACAATTAGCTTGCCAATTGCCAATGTTTGAAACTTTTGATGGAGTAATAGAGATTGAAAACAATTCAAGTTCCTTAAAAATTTCATCTAAGCATATATTTAAAGATCAAACAGGCTATGAATCACTATATTCTGCAATCATGCTGTCACTCAGAGATTACGTTACCAAAAATAGTTTTAAAAATGTTATTTTAGGCTTGTCTGGGGGAATAGATTCCGCTTTGGTATCTGCTGTAGCAGTTGACGCACTAGGACCAGAGAACGTAAGATGCTTTATGTTGCCCTCAAAATTTACATCGCAAGATTCAACAAATGATGCAAAGGATATTTCTGATAGACTTGATATAAAACTAGAAGCTTTAAGCATTGAAGAACTTTATAATTCTGTAGAGAACACTCTTAAAAAAACTTTTAATTCTTTAGAAAAAGACATTACTGAGGAAAATATTCAATCTAGATTGAGGGCATTACTCTTAATGGCTGTATCTAATAAATTTGGAAATATGTTAATTTCAACTAGCAATAAATCTGAATCTGCAGTTGGCTATTCTACATTATATGGCGATATGTCAGGGGGTTTTGCACCTCTGAAAGATGTTTGGAAAACAGACGTTGTTGGGCTTTGTAATTGGAGAAATAAGAATAAACCTCAGTCCTCTAAGTATCCAAAGCTTGATATAATACCATCAAATATTATCGTTAAGCCACCTACAGCCGAATTAAGGGAAAATCAAAAAGACAGTGACAGTTTACCTGATTATAAAATACTTGATGAAATATTAGCTCTAAATATAGAAGAAATGAAAAGCGAAGAGGAAATAATACAAAAAGGTTTTGAAAGGGAAGTTGTCAGAAAAGTATTAAAGTTGTTAAGAATTTCTGAGTATAAAAGATTTCAAGCGCCACCTGGACCAAAACTTGGAAAAAAAGCATTTGGAAGAGACAGAATGTACCCTCTTACAAATAAATTTTAGGAAAAATTTATGACAGTTAAATTAAGATTTGCTCCTAGTCCCACCGGAAAATTACATGTTGGTAATGCAAGAACTGCTCTCGTAAATTATTTATTTTGCAAATCCAAAAATGGTGAAATGCTTTTAAGAATTGATGACACAGATCAAGAAAGGTCAAAACCAGAATACGAGAAAAGTATAAAAGAGGATTTGAACTGGCTAGGTATATTCTGGGAAAAGACAGACAGACAATCTTCTAGATTAAAAAACTATAATGATGCACTGCAACATCTGTTTGATATCGGTCGAGCATATAGATGTTATGAAACTCAAGAAGAACTATCTTTAAAAAGAAAAGCACAATTAATGTCAGGAAATCCTCCAGTATATGATCGACAAGGATTAAGTTTAGTAGACAATGATCACCAAAAATTCCAAAAAGAAGGTAGGCTTCCTCACTGGCGATTTAAGTTAATTCATGAAGAAGTATCATGGGTTGACATGGTGAGAGGTAATTGCACTTATGATATGAAGTCATTATCTGATCCAGTTATTATGCGTGAGGATGGAAGACCGATATACACTCTAGCTTCTGTGGTTGACGATATTGATCATAATATCTCACACATTATAAGAGGTGAGGATCATGTTACAAACTCAGCTGCTCAAATACAGTTGTTTAAAGCATTAGGTGGAAAAGTTCCAGAACTAGGTCATTTATCTTTACTTGCTGGCTCTGAAGGTGAGGGACTGTCAAAAAGACTAGGTAGCTTAAATTTAGGTGAATTAAAACAAGAAGGCTTTGAGAGTATCACTCTGTCTTCTCTGCTAGCTAAGATAGGAACTTCTGATCCAATGAAAGTTTTTATTAATACTGATGAATTAATTAAAGACTTTGACTTGTCTAAGTTTAGTAGGAACACAGCCAAATTTGATTCCAATGATTTGTATATTATGAACAAAAAATCTATTCAATTCATGGAATTTAAAGAGGCTAAAAGTAGACTGACTGAAATAGGATTAGATATAAATGAGGAATTTTGGCGGACAATTTCGGGCAATTTAAATAAATTAAATGAAGCGAGAATTTGGTGGGATGTTGTTTACGGTGAAATTGATCCAATTATTGATAATTCAAATTTAATTGAAAAAGCCATAGAATTTTTCCCTGAAAAAAATCTAGATAACACTAGTTGGGGATCATGGTGTAAAAGTATTTCTGGCAACACTGACTACAAAGGTAGAGATCTTTTTATTTCGCTTAGAAAAGCTATTACTGGTTTTGAGTACGGCCCGGAGCTATCTAATTTACTCCCATTAATAGGAAAGGATAAAATCCTTTCACGGATGTCTGGAAAAAAATCGTAATGGATTTTGAATTATTTAATACTTATTCAAATAAAACGGAATTATTCATACCATTAGATGATAATGACATTCGCATATACGCATGTGGGCCCACGGTTTATGATTATATTCATGTTGGCAACGCAAGGCCGTTAATTATCTTTGACGTTCTAGTGAGGTTTCTAAAATTAATTTACCCAAAGGTTACGTATGTAAGAAATATCACAGACGTTGATGACAAAATTATTGTTCAGGCAAATCAAAATAAAGAGAGCATTAATAACTTGACCGAAAGAACTATAAAGGCTTTTTCAGATGATGCCGATGCATTATTTGTCAAAAAACCAGATTTTGAACCTCGCGCTACTGAACATATTCAAGAAATGCTTAAAATGATTAAAGTTTTATTAGAGAACGGTAATGCTTATTTATCAGATGGCCATGTTCTCTTTTCTGTTTCATCTATGCCAAATTACGGCAAACTCTCAGGTATGAATTTAAGTGAAATGATTGATGGAGCAAGAGTTGAAGTAAGTGACTATAAAAAGGAGCCAGCTGATTTCGTGTTGTGGAAACCGTCAAAAACAGGAGAACTAGGTTGGCATTCAGATTTTGGATTTGGTAGGCCAGGATGGCATATCGAGTGCAGTGCAATGAGTGAAAAATACTTAGGAAAACAATTCGATATTCATGCCGGTGGTTTAGATTTGATTTTTCCTCATCATGAAAATGAAATTGCTCAATCCTGTTGCGCTTTTAATACAGAATTTATGGCGAAGTATTGGATGCATAATGGTTATATAACAGTGAATAATGAGAAGATGTCAAAGTCTGAGGGAAATTTTATAACTGTCAGAGATGCCTTAAAGAAACAAGATGGTGAAACCATTCGTTATTCAATACTTTCTGGTCACTACAGGTCACCGATTGACTTTAGTTTCAAAGCATTAAAAGAAGCCAAGTCTGCNCTGGATAGACTGTATCGTGCATCAGAAAATTTTGAGNATGACAACGTAATTGATGAGGAATTTTTATCGTGTCTGTCTAATGATTTGAATTCACCTCAAGCAATTTCTAGGCTTCATGAATTAGCAAGTGAATACAATAAAGGTAATAAGAATGCAGGACAATTACTCAAATCAAGTGCACAAATTCTAGGTTTACTTAATTACGACACTTCGAAATGGTTTACCAAGGATGTCAGGGATGACGAAAATGAAATTAATAATTTAATTGCGGAAAGAGATAAAGCAAGAAGCGATAAAAATTTTAAGTTAGCTGATGAAATAAGAGATAAACTAAAAGAAATGGGTGTTTCGATTGAAGACAGTAATTCAGGAACGAAATGGCGAGTTGATTAAAAAGTTTAGGTACAATTATTATAAATAATATAGTATTACATTGTTGATTTATATATATAGAGATTTCTAAATGGAACGCGTTTACATATTTGATACAACACTTAGGGATGGCGGGCAAACTAAAGGAGTTGATTTTTCTTTTGCTGATAAAATTGCTATTAGTGAAGCTTTAGATGATTTAGGAATTGATTACATAGAGGGTGGTTGGCCAGGTGCAAATCCAACTGATGATAAATTATTTGGCTCTCCNCCAAAATTAAAAGTTTCGAATTTTGTCGCGTTTGGAATGACTAGAAGGCCAAACACAAGTGCTGCCAATGATCCAGGTTTAAATGCGGTTCTAAGTGGGAAATCTGATTCTGTATGCCTGGTGGGAAAAACATGGGACTTTCATGTAAGTAAAGCACTAAATATTACCCTCGAAGAAAATATTGACATGATAAGTGAGTCTATCAATGAGATTAATAAAAGAGGCAAGCAAGCACTATTTGATTGCGAGCACTTTTTTGATGGCTTTAAAAATAATAAAAAATTTGCGTTAGAATGTGTTCGTTCTGCTTTTGAAGCTGGGGCAAAATGGGTTGTTCTTTGTGATACCAATGGAGGCACTCTTCCACATGAGATTACTAAGATAATAAATGAAGTTAATGAAAGCATTCCTGGTGTGCCATTGGGGATCCACTGTCACAATGATTCAGGAACTGCTGTTGCTTGCAGTTTAGCCGCAATTGAAGCTGGTGTTCGTCACGTGCAGGGTACAATAAACGGTCTTGGTGAGAGATGTGGGAATGCTGACTTAATAGCTTTAATTCCTAATTTAATGCTCAAATTAAATTATGAAACTGGAATTAAAAAAGAAAATTTATATAAGCTTAAGCACTTGTCTAGGCTCATTGATGACAGATTAAACAGGTCACCAAATTTAACACAGCCATATGTTGGCGAAGCGGCTTTTGCTCATAAAGGAGGATTGCATGCGTCAGGTGTTCAGAAAGACAGTAGGTCTTATGAACATGTAGAACCAGAAATAGTTGGCAATCAAAGAAGTTTCGTAGTTTCAGATCAAACTGGAAAATCAAACATTATCGCAAGATTAAAAGAGGTAGGCTTAAAATTTGATGTGAAAGACAGCCGGTTAGACAAACTCATTGAGAATATAAAAGAAAATGAATTTAAAGGATTTTCTTACGATACTGCTGAAGCNAGTTTCGAATTAATGGCAAGGAGAACTCTTGAAAAAGTTCCTGATTATTTTGTAATTGGCAGGTTTCGTGTCATGGATGAAAGAAGATTTAACGCGAAAGGGGATTTAGTAGTTGAGTCTGAGGCATCTGTTACGCTCAATGTGGGAGGACAGTCATTCCATGAAGTTGCAATAGGGAATGGACCGGTTAATGCAGTTGACACAGCTCTAAGAAAAGCACTCACTAAAATTTATCCAAGTTTAAATTCAGTCAGCCTAGTAGACTATAAAGTGAGAATTATTGATAGTGGTTCAGGTACTGAGGCTACAACAAGGGTGTTAATTGAGTGTGAAGATGATAACGGTGATCGGTGGAGATCAGTTGGATTGTCAACGAACATTATTGATGCCTCAGTCATGGCACTTTATGACTCTCTCACCTGGAGATTATTATCCTTAGGTATAACACCAGAAGCACCAGCAAATTAAAACACTGTTTTGAAATCAAATATACCATATCCAGTAATTGTACTTGTTAGAACGCAGTTACCTGAGAATATCGGGTCAACTGCGCGAGCTATGAAAAATTTCGGTTTATCTGATCTCAGGCTCGTTAGCCCTCGAGAAAGTTGGCCAAATAAAGGCGCTAAGTCTATGGCTGCAGGTGCAGACAGTATACTTGAAAATATTCAGGTATTTGAAAGTATTCCTGAAGCATTACATGATGTATCATACACTGTTTCTTTGACTGCTAGAAATAGAGACATTACGAAAATTGAATTTGGTCCTGAGCATGCTGTAAAAAAAATACTTTATTATAGTGAGAAAAATGAGAAATCAGCCATTATCTTTGGGCCTGAGCAGTCAGGTCTAACCAACGACGAAATATCTGTTTCAAATGCTTTAGTAAAGGTGCCTACTGAAATAAATTTTTCTTCATTGAACCTTGCGCAAGCTGTCCTCTTAATGTCATGGGAATGGAAAAAANTTCACTTAAAAANTTCATTATCAGAAGAAGAGTATAAAGATATATCNGATCCTAAACTGTATCATAAAACACCTATTTCATCTGTAAGTGAAAGAGATTACTTTTTTTCAAGATTAGAAAAATTCCTAGAAATGAATAACTTCTTTGCTACAAAAGAGATGCAGCCTTCTGTTATGAATAATTTAAAATCTATGTTCGTAAGGTCAAATTTAAGCCAGCAAGAACTGGGAACCCTTAATGGNATCATTTCTGCTATTGAGANAAAACTTNNAACTAANGGTAAAAGTTAATATATTATTGACAAATTGGCCTTTTAATATATAAAGCAAACACTTCTGGGAATGTGGTGCTATATAGGACCCTTCATTAATTTGAAATACCGGAACAAAAATAAAAACCACTTAAACTGGATTGGAGAATAGTATGGCGCCTAAGTCAGAACATAAACGTAAGTCGGCAAAATATAAAATTGATCGACGCCTTGGTGTTAACCTCTGGGGTAGACCAAAATCACCTGTAAATTTGAGAAGTTATGCTCCTGGTCAACATGGGCAAAGAAGAAAAAAGCCTACAGACTTTGGTGTGCAATTAATGGCTAAACAAAAACTCAAAGGCTATTACGGCAATATTGGTGAAAAGCAATTTAGAAAGTATTTTGCTGAGGCAGAGAGAAGAAGAGGTGACACAGGTCAGAATTTGATTGGTATTCTCGAATGCAGGCTAGACGCAATTGTTTACAGATTGAAGTTAGCCCCTACAGTATTTGCAGCTAGACAGTTAGTTAATCACTGTCACATTTTACTAAATGGCAAAAAATGCAATATCCCTTCAGCCATGGTTAAAGTTGGGGATGTTGTTAGTTTAAAAGAAAAATCTCACCAAATACCAATGGTTATTGAAGCTATTGGTTCACCAGAGAGAGACGTTCCAGATTATTGTGATGTTGATCACAAAAAAATGTCTGGCTCCATCACGCGTGTACCGTTATTAGAAGACGTNCCTTACGCTACGCAAATGGAACCAAATTTAGTTGTGGAATATTATTCTAGATAGTGAGAATTANTTAGTTTCTATTCCTTTTGAGGATATTAACTCATTTAATTCGCCACTCTCGTACATTTCTCTAATTATATCACAGCCCCCGACAAACTCACCTTTGACGTATAGTTGTGGTATAGTAGGCCAATTAGCGTATTCTTTGATACCTTGTCTGATATTTTCATTTTCAAGTACGTTAACTGTACTAAACTTAATTCCTAAATGATTTAAAACGCCTACAGTTGAAGCTGAAAAACCACATTGAGGAAATACTGGGGTTCCTTTCATATATAACACAACGTCATTAGATTGAATTTCATTTTCAATTTCATTTTTTGTATTTTCATCCATAATAACTTTCCTTACTTTGGTACAGAGGTCTGTAGGGCCATTGCATGAAGTTCATTGCCCATTCTTCCTTGCAATGATTCATAAACCATTTGATGTTGCTTTACCCTTGTTTTGCCTTCAAATTCTTTAGAAATAACATGACAAGAATAATGGTCGCCGTCTCCACGCAGGTCTTCGATAGTTACAATAGCATCAGGCAAACTATCTTTGATTAATTTTTCAATTTCAGATGCTTCCATTGCCATTTAAACAACCCCTTTTAAATTTCTTTATGACATGAAGTTTTTAAACCAATTCTTATGCTTCACATCTAATTCACTTATACATATGTAATCTTCATTTGAAAAGGTCAATCTGTCGCTCAAGTTTATTGTAGCGATATTCGTAATTTTAATTTTATTACTTTCAGCAAGCTCTTCTATTTCTTTATTTTTAGAAGTGCATACTAAATACCTACCTTGATCCTCTCCAAACCAAAAACTTTCTGAATTATGATTATAATTTTTATTTATTACTGCGCCAATTCCTTTAGTTTGGGATGAAAGAAGAATTTCTGAAATCGCTATTGCCAGTCCCCCGTCTGAAATATCATGAACGCAGTTAGTGAGTTTCTGTTCAATAGCTTTTAAAATAAAATTACCATTTGCTAATTCGGCATCAATATTTACAGGTGGTGGCGCGTAGTCTTTNTCTATATCCAAAATTTCCTGAGCGTAAATACTTTGCCCAACCCAACCGTCAGTATGACTGTTATCTTGGCCAATAACAAAAATACTGTTACCGTCAACTGCATTTGATAAAGATACAGAATTTTTATTTTCATCAATTACGCCAACTGCGCCTATGACAGGTGTAGGTAAAATTGCTTTACCATTAGTTTCGTTATATAATGATACATTTCCAGAAATTACAGGCATATTAAGCTTTAAAGATGCTTCGCTTATACCTTTAATAGAATGAACAATTTGCCCCATAATTTCTTTTTTCTCTGGATTTCCAAAGTTTAAATTATTTGTAATCGCGAGTGGTGTACCGCCAACCGAGATAATATTTCTATATGCTTCACAAACTGCCTGCATTGAACCTAAAAATGGATCAGCACTCACATATCTCGGTGTACAGTCGACACTTGCACACAATTTTTTATTCGTANNGTGTACTCTGATTACACCAGAGTTTTGACCTGGAGGTATTACTGTATCACCCATAACTGATGTATCATATTGTTCCCATATCCAATTCCTACTGCAAAGATTGTGAGAATTGAAAAGTTTCTCAATCACCTTGGATACAGATTTAATAGGAGCATTTTTTATTTGGAGTTCAGGAGCTTTTTCTGGTGTCGTCCAGTCTCTATCGTATTCAGGTGCTTGATCGACTAGATAAGTTATAGGGATCTCAGCATCTAAAATATTATTTTTATATATTTCAAGATTTTGAGAGTTGGTAATTTCACCTATTTTAGCAATGTCTAAATTCCATTTTTTGAAAATGCTATTCGCCTTATCCATTTTATCTGGCTTTATAATCATGAGCATTCTCTCTTGAGATTCAGACAGCATAATTTCCGCTGTGCTCATATTTTCCTCTCTAAGAGGGACAAGATCTAAATCAAGTTTTACTCCTAATTTTCCTTTAGACCCCATTTCTACAGCACTTGATGTAAGCCCGGCAGCACCCATATCTTGAATAGCTACTACGCTATCAGTTGTCATTAACTCAAGGCATGCCTCCATTANTAATTTACCAGTGAAAGGGTCACCCACTTGAACTGTTGGTCTTTTTTCTTCAGTTTTATCGTCAAATTCGGTTGATGACATAGACGCACCATGAATTCCGTCTCTTCCCGTTTTTGCACCCACATAAATTAATGGATATCCTACTCCCCTAGCAGCTGATAAAAATATTTTATCTTTTTCAGTAATTCCTATAGCCATTGCATTTACAAGGATGTTGCCGTCATAACTTTTATCAAAATTAGTTTCTCCACCGATTGTTGGTATGCCAATACAATTACCGTATCCTCCGATGCCTGAAACAACCCCCTCTANTAAATATTTCGTTTTATTATTTTCAATAGATCCAAATCTTAATGCATTTAGAAGTGCTACAGGTCTTGCGCCCATTGTAAAAACATCTCTGAGTATTCCACCAACACCAGTAGCTGCTCCCTGATAGGGCTCTATAAATGACGGGTGATTGTGAGATTCAATTTTAAATATAGCAACCTTGCCATCGCCAATGTCTATTGCGCCTGCATTTTCACCTGGGCCATGGATCACAACTTCACCTTTAGTTGGTAAAGTCTTCAACCATTTCCTTGATGATTTGTAAGAACAATGCTCAGACCACATTGCAGAAAATATTGAGATTTCGTGAATGTTAGGAATTCTACCCATGAGTGAGCAAATTTGCTCGTACTCGTCCTTTTTAAGGCCTAGTTCTTCTGCGATTTCAAAAGTTGAAAGACCTTCGCGCAAATTGCTCATGACAACTGTTCTAAAGTGCTTTTTAAAAATTCAAATCCGTCAAGGCCGCCTAGCTCATTGTCGACGTACCTTTCTGGGTGAGGCATCATTCCTAAGACTTTCCCATTATCTGATAGTATTGCAGCAATATTATTAATTGAGCCATTTGGGTTAAATGAATTACCATCTGAAGAAGTATGATACCTTAAGGCTACAAGGCCCTTATCCTCTATTTGCTTGAGTGTTTCACTGTCAGCAAAGTAATTTCCTTCATTATGCGCTATTGGCAAATGGATTATGTCATTTTGTTTGAAGTGATGTAGAAATGGAGAATTAATTTGTTTGTTAATTTTGAGGGCAACTTGTTTGCAAACAAATTTTAATCCTGAATTTCTGATAAGAGCCCCTTCAAGTAACTTTGCTTCAAGNAGTATTTGAAACCCATTACAAATTCCTAGAACGGCTCCTCCTCTTGCAGCATGATTTTTTACTTCTTTCATAACAGGTGAGTGTGCAGCAACGGCTCCGCAACGCAGGTAATCTCCATAAGAAAAACCTCCTGGAAGTATTATTAAGTCGCAATTAGGAACTTCATTCTCTTGATGCCAAATATTGGATGGATTTTTCCCAGTTATTTTTTTTATTGCAACTGAAACATCACGATCACAATTTGAACCTGGAAAAGTTATTATAGTTACTCTCATTTGTCCTCTTCGGAGGGTACTATTTCAAAGTCTTCTATAACATTGTTGACGAGCATTTCTTTGCACATAAGTGTCACTTGTTCAAGTGCATCTGATTTGATATCACTTTTTATATTTAGTGATATTGTTTTGCCTACACGTACATTATTAACTTTATTATATCCATTATTTAAAAGCGCATTTTCTATGGCTTTACCTTCTGGATCGAGGACACCTTTTTTTAGAAAAATATTAATTTTGAATTTCATATGACAATTCTTTAATCTTAGTGTGATAATTTATTTTCTGATAGTTTTGATGAAACTTTTTGTGTCAAAACACCTAATCTATTTGCAACTTCAATATACGCTTCCTTTATATCACCCTTACTTTGCCTGAAAAGATCTTTATCAAGCGATGCATTGTCTTGCTCATTCCAAAGTCTGCAATTGTCAGGGCTAATCTCATCAGCTAAAACAATCTCTTTTTTTTCTTGAGAGTTTAGTCTTCCGAATTCTAATTTAAAATCAACTAATTTGATACCAATTTTCAGAAATAAATCTTTGAGATATTTATTAATTTGCAATGAATAATTTGTAATAAGTTCTAATTCTTCCTCTGCAGTATAACCAAATTCGATTAAATGATTTTCTGACATCATTGGGTCGCCGAGATCATCATTTTTGAAATAGTATTCAACAATCGGTTTTTTAAATTCTTTGCCTACAGGCAATCCAAACTTCTTTGATATGCTTCCAGCAGCAATGTTTCTGATAACAAATTCAACAGGTATTATCTCAACCTTTTTTACAAGTTGCTCTCTCAAATTTAGCCTTTTTATGAAATGCGTCGGAATTCCAATACTTTGAAGGCTTGTCATTAGTTTTTCACTGATAACGTTATTAATTTCACCTTTACCTAAAATAACAGAATGCTTTTGAGCATTGTTGGCAGTTGTATCATCTTTGAAATATTGTATGACTAAGTTTTCATCTTCACATGAGAAAATGTCTTTAGCCTTACCTTTGTAAATCAAATCCTTTCTTTCAATGTTATTCATCTTTGAAAACACGATTAAAAATAAAATCTGTATTTTTTGTGTGGTAGTTCTCGTCAAAAAGCTCTACTAACTCTTCTTCACTGATTTTATCTTTGATTGTTTTATTTTCTTTTAAAAGTGATAAAAATGAACCCTTTCCATCCCAAACTTGCATGGCTATCTCTTGTACAATTGAGTAAGCATCCTCTCTGCTAATATTAGATTGTGTCAGTTTAAGTAAGACTTGCTGAGAATTAACCAAGCCCTTTAATTGATCCATATTTTCTTTCATTCTGTCTGGATAAATTAGCAAATTTTCTATAACATTATTCATTCTAGCTATGGCAAAATCCAAAGCAATTGAGGCATCTGGTGCAAAAACTCTTTCGACAGATGAATGAGAGATATCTCTTTCATGCCACAAAGCAACATTCTCCATAGCTGGGATAACGCTTGCCCGGACAATGCGTGCAATGCCAGTTAAATTTTCAGTCAGAACGGGGTTCCTCTTATGAGGCATGGCGGATGAGCCTTTTTGCCCAGATGAAAAATACTCTTCAACTTCTCTAATTTCTGTCCTTTGTAGGCTTCGTATTTCTACAGCAAGTCGTTCAATTGAGGAGGCGATTATTGACAGACATGAAAACCATGAGGCATGCCTGTCACGGGGAATTACTTGTGTTGAGATCGTCTCCGGCTTCAATCCCATTTTTGAGGCAACATATGTTTCTACTGAAGGATCAATATTTGCAAACGTGCCAACAGCACCTGANATNGCGCAAACAGAAATTTCATCTCTTGCTCTTAATAGTCTTTCATAGGAGCGATCAAATTCCGCATAGAAACTGGCTAGTTTCAAACCAAACGTCGTGGGTTCTGCGTGTATGCCATGNCTTCTTCCAATACAAATTGAGTTTTTATGTTCAAAGGCTCGTTTTTTTATTGAGCTAAGTAGTTTTTTTAATCCTTCTAGTAATATATCTGTAGCTTGCACCATTTGAACTGAAAGAGTTGTATCCAGCACATCAGATGAAGTCATGCCCTGATGAAGAAAGCGTGCTTCTGGTCCTATGTTTTCGCTTAAATTTGTTAAAAACGCNATGACATCGTGCTTTGTTTCCTTTTCAATTTCATTAATTCTATCAATTTCAAATTTTCCTAATTCCCATATTTTTTTTGCGGCCTCTTTTGGAATGGTTCCATTACTTGCCATCCCATCAGCAGCGTGAGCCTCTATTTCAAACCAAATTTTAAACTTATTTTCTTCGTCCCAGATTTTTTTCATTACGGGACGTGAGTATCGAGGTATCATTATTTTCCTTTAAGGATTGCTTTGAAGATTATTTTAATATTGAAGTTTTTTTATGCAAGAGTTAGATTGAATTTGCAAATTTTTTATATTTAGATATGGCTCTATCAAGACTATTATTTATGGCAGCTCGAATAGTTGCTTCTAATCCAAGACTTCGTAAAGAGGTTCAAAAAGCTGCTGAGGCTTCGTATACTAAAGCTAAACCATATATCAATAAAGCAAATGAAAATATTAAAGAAGCAGCAGATGAAGCAGCCAAGAAGTCTCCACCCAATGAAAATATATATAAATTTATGGGCACATTTGTTGGATCTATAAAGAAAAAAATAGACCCTAAGCAATAGAAAATTTAAAAGCAATTGTATTGAAGTATTTACTAGTATGGTGGAAAGTCGTAGTTCTTTTTTGACAAAGTAAAAATTTCTGCTCCATTTTCAGTTATTCCAATAGAGTGTTCAAATTGAGCAGAAAGTGATCTGTCCCTTGTAACGGCAGTCCATCCGTCAGATAAAATTTTAGTTGCGTACCCTCCAGCATTTATCATTGGCTCTATTGTAAATATCATTCCNGGCTCCAACCTTATTCCTTCTCCAGGATTTCCAAAGTGTAATACGGATGGTGGACAATGAAACACCTGGCCTAGACCATGACCTGTAAAATCCCTTACAACTGAAAATCTTTCTTTTTCTGCCAAGGTTTGAATAGCGTACCCAATATCACCAAGTGTCGCTCCTGGTTTAGAAACTTCTATTCCTGCCATTAGACATTTGTATGTTACATCGCAAAGTCTCTTTGCTTTTACAGAAGGTTCTCCNGCAAAAAACATTCTGCTGGTATCACCATACCAGCCATCAAGTATAACAGTCACATCAATATTTAATATGTCGCCTGATTGCAATTTCTTATCTCCTGGAATTCCATGGCAAACAACATGGTTTACTGAAATACAGGTCGATTTTGGAAATCCCTTATAATTTAGAGGGGCAGGGATAGCGTTATTGCTTAAAATGTAATCATGCGCAAGGTCATTTAAATAGCCTGTTGTTACTTCTGGCTTAACATATGGAGTAATGTAATCGAGAACGTCTGAAGCTAACTGCCCTGCTTTCCTCATGCTCTCAAAATTGTCAGGTCCATGAATTTTTATTGAATGATTATTCATATGATTTGTTTAAATTACTTTAATGGAATGTGACAGTTTTATTTCCTTATAAGATATATCACAAGCCCATACTTCAATTTTCACACCATTTTTTTTTGCAATATCAAAATTTTTTGCGTATTCAGGGTCAACATCATTTGCAATTGAAAAACTTTGGCAGTCCATTCGTTGGACAACGTAAAGCATGACACAGTCATAACCATCAGAAATTGCACTGACTAAATTCTTGAGATGCTTTGACCCTCTTTCGGTAACTGAGTCAGGAAACTCAGCGACCCCGACTTTATTAGTTAAGTCTCTTCTTAGTTGAACATTCTTAACTTCTATGATGCAAGGTTTTAAGTTTTCACCTTTCAAGAGAAAATCAAATCTCACTCCTTCGCGGAATTTAAATTCATTTTGAATTGATGTATATTTTTTTAATCTTGGAATGATTTTATTTTCTAAAGCCTCCGCCACAATTTTGTTTGGGTACTGTGTATTGACGCCAACCCAATGACTATTAGATTTTACAAACTCAAGTGTGTAAGGTAATTTCCTTTTTTTATTATCTGATAATGAGAACAAGACATCCTGGCCAGGGGTGCAAAGTCCAGTCATTGAACCTGGGTTGGGGCAGTGGGCAGTTATACTATTATTTTCATATTCTATATCAGCGAAAAATCTTTTGTAACGTCTAATTAGCTTTCCTGATCTTAAAGTATTTGGTAGTTTCATTAAAATTTAAATCCCAATTTAATTGTGAACTTAAAGGAGAATTTAGTGACAAGCAATAAGCAACCAACAGCTGCCATGATTGTAATTGGGAATGAAGTATTATCTGGTAGAACAAAAGACAAGAATATTGGATGGGTGGCCGAACAACTCGAGCAAAACGGTATTAAACTAGTTGAAGCAAGAATTATCCGAGATGATCAAGAGACTATTATTTCTACAATTAAAGAAATTTATAAATTAGTTGACTATGTGTTTACGTCTGGTGGTATTGGCCCAACACATGATGACATAACAACGCCAGCAATCGCGAAAGCTTTTGACGTTTCAGTAGAACGCAATAAAGAGGCTTTAAGGCGATTACAAGAACACTACAAGGGTACCAATATAGAATTAAATTCAGCTAGACTGAAAATGGCTGATATACCAAAGGGAGCAACCCTCATTGACAACCCAGTGAGTGCGGCACCAGGGTTCAATATTCAAAACGTTTACGTTATGGCAGGGGTGCCAAAAATCATGCAGGCAATGCTCGACGGTATTTTAAAAAATATCAAGTTTGGCAAAAAAACTTTTTCTATCTCAATTGCATGTGAAATTGGGGAGGGGAACCTCGCAAAGGGTATTGGTGAAATTGAGGAAACTGAAAGTGATCTGGAAATAGGCTGTTACCCTTGGTTTAAATCNGGTGTAATAGGCACTAATATTGTTGTGNGGTCTATAAATGAAGATATGTGTAACANGGCAGCAGAAAAAGTTAAAAAATTAATTAAAGACTTTGGTAAAGCATACACAATTATCAAGTGAGGGTATTATTTCCTGAATTTAGGCAGGGAACTTCGCGTCCTTTTAAATGAGGGCAGTGATGAACTTCTGTTATGAGTAAATGTTCTTTTAATATCTGATTTATTAGCTTTGGATATTTCCCATGGTGAGGTTAACTGCTCATTAAATAATGGTGTACCCTTTTTCCTCATAAGGGGGGTTAATGCCATACCAGTGATAAACCCTCCAATATGTGCAAAATAAGCTACGCCTCCTCCACCGGANGAGCTACCAGNNGANACAGAGAAAAATTGCCCTAATATCCAAACGCCTAAGACTATCCAAGCAGGAACATTTACAGTTCTAATTAAAATTATTACCCACATGAATACTTTTATATTTGCTCTGGGATAAAGTATTAGATAACTTCCAAGGACACCTGCAATTGCTCCTGAGGCTCCAACAATTGGAATATCAGATGTTGGATTTGAAAAGTATTGAAGAAGAGAGCCACCAATTGCGCACAGAAGATAAAATACAAAAAATTTAACACTTCCCATACTGTCTTCGACATTATCTCCAAAGATCCATAAATAGAGCATATTGCCTAAAATATGCATCCAACCAGCATGTAAAAATGCTGATGTTACAAGAGTTAAATAAGGATTTAAGAAGCTAACTGGGTTTTGGTTGTTAAAGTCATTAAAAAAAAATGGAATAAAAGAATACTTGTAAATAAATTTTAACTCTAAGTAATTAGTTAAATTAGACTGGTAGAAAAAAATTATAAAACACAAGCCAATAAAAAACCATGTGACTAAGGGCACATTCTTTGAGGGATTTTCATCAAAAAGTGGAAGAAAAAACATATTATTTAGCTTTATAATTCAAAAAAAATTAAAAATCTTAAAATTCGTAAAACACAATATATATGATTACATAGGGTACACTTTTCAATATGTAGGTGATGTAAGTTTGTTAATTATCTGTTATTATTATATTTTTATTTGAAAGAAAATCATTATGTCAAATTTTTATGTGAATTCTGTAAAACGGAAAATGAAATTTCAAAAACTAGATCTTCAATCAATGCAAAATAATGATGAAGATAGTGTGTCAAATGTTGAAAATTTATCTCCTAAGGATGAAATTAGGCAAGAAGAAAGTAACTTAAGAGAAGAAGCAATTTCAGATCTTAAATTCAAACTTCATGATAATTTCTCTCATATTCTAACAGAAACAAATCTACCAAATGAAAATCATGAAAATTTAAATTCNCAGGAGAAAATAAATCCATCTGAAGACAATATAGATGTAAGAGATATTAGTATTGAGGAAGGACCAGAGTTTTTAAATGAAGCTAAAATTAATTTGAAGCAGATTGAAAACTTAGCTGGATTAAGTACAAGAAATGACGACCATAAAGCTTTATTAGAGGAACCTACAAAAGACAATCTTTCAATTTTTATAGGCGAGTTGAGAACATTAACTGAAAAAAGATCTCAGATTAAGGATAGTTTGCATAAAGTTGACGATGAACTGATCAAGCTTCAGGAAAAAATTTATAAAAATAAAAAAATATACGAAGATAAAATAGCTCAACTTGAGTCTATAAATGAAATTTACAGTCAATCTGCAAATATTGTTTCAAAAATTATTAGTGAGGATACAAAGTATGAACAGTTATAAAATTGCTTTTCTTAATTCCAAAGGTGGAGTTGGGAAGTCCACACTCTGTATTTTGTCTGCATTAGGCCTATCTCAAACTAGATTTGATGGAAAAATTAAATTAATTGATACAGATAGTCAAAAGAGTTCATTAAGTATACTCAATCAGGTATCATCAAAAATTGAATTGGATTTTATTCCATTTAACCATGCATCACCAAATTTAGGTGTAAGCCTTTTAGATCAAAAATTAAAGACATACTCAGTTAAAGAGGAAATAATTTTAATTGATACTATGGCTCATCCGCCAAGGCAGCTCGTCAATTGTATTATGCAATGTGATTCAATCTTAATACCGTGTAACTTAAGTGAAATTGAAATCTTAGCAACAATTGAATTTGTTAAAATGCTAGACAGTCTTAAAAAACTTCAAGGATCCGGTTCCCCGCATCTAATCATTATACCAAATAAGGTTCCACCAAAGCAGGTTCATATAAATCAGCTTGTTGACGCACTATCAGAAGTGGACGTTGTTATAGGTCCTACAATCTCTGATCTTGCAGTTTTTAAAAATGATTTGAAGGGTTTATCGAAAAAGATTTCAAATTTACCTCAAAATTACAAGTCACAATATATTGGTTTTAGAGATTTTATTTATAAAGTATTAGTAAAGCGACAAATCGACAAATTAATTGCTGGTGAAAATGAAACTCATAATGTATCAGCTGAAACTGAAAACGTTATACCTATCTCTAAAAACAATTAAAAGCTTAAATCTATTTAAACAGACTGCTTGCAAGCCAGAAAAAATATTCATGAAGATGAGCAAATTGTAAATTAATTTGTTTAATATTAAAATTTGNTTAATCTTGGTGAAATTTAAAAATTACTTACAGTTTTACATCAAAGTTATGTGAGTGACTAATCGAATTTTGATTATAAATTTTCCAAATTTGAATAATAATCATTATTATCTTTAATGAATAATCCTTAAAGTAAGTATTTATGAAAAATAATTGGCAAAATGAAATATTTAGAGATGAAAATGAATTAGGTTGGTTGAAGTACTCTTTAGAGAAAAGAGAAACTGAATATTCCCCCAGTTCTGTGATTGGAGGTAATTACAAACCATTCATCGATGAATATAAAAACAAAAGTCATCTTGCAAGATCAAAAACCAAATCTGAAATTTATCAATATGGTAAAAGTTCTAGTCACAAAATAGAGATTACTGTATCTGACACATCTCCTGATAATGAACTTAAGCCTCTTCTTATATTTATTCATGGAGGGTATTGGCAAGAGTTATCTTTGGAGGAATCTTTTTTCTCTGCAATTCATACTAATAAAAATAAAATAGGATTTGCTGCAATAAATTATACTTTGGCTCCAAAGGCAACAATTGATCAAATTGTTTACGAATGCCAATCTGCAATTGAGTGGATATTTACGCATTGCAATGAATTAGGATTTGATAGTAAAAAAATTGTTATATCTGGAAGTTCAGCAGGCGCGCATCTTGCAGCAATGTATTCATTGAAAAGAAAACCTCTATACAATCACTTTGGAAATATTTTAGTTTCCGGAATATATGACATTCAACCATTAATTAAGACATCAGTTGATGAGGCTCTTTGTTTAGATCCAGATGAAGCTTTGAGAAATAGCCCATTATTCTATGAATTAAAAGACTTCCCTCCAACAATTGTTGCATGGGGTGAAATAGAAACTGATCAATTCAAAAAACAAAGTAAAATTTTTGCAAATAAATTGATTGAAGATAAAATTCCTGTAAGAACTTTAGAAGTGAAAAATAAAAATCATTTTGATGTTATACTAGATTTAGCTGATTATGATACTCCATTAGGTATGGAATTAAAAATGTTACTCGATTTTCAAGACTAAATTATGCCTGAATATAAACCCAAAACACCAGCAGTTGTAGATATTTCAAAAGTAGACGGATCTCCTTATCCTAGAAAAATTGGTTTTTCAACGGATAAGAGCAGATATAAAACATCTAAGCAGACTATGGGTGATCCTTTGATAAATTATGAAGGAAAATCAAATCCATATATTGATTATCAAAGTATAGACCTTCTCTTATCGCTACAACATCCAAGATCTGAAGGTTATGATGAAATGTGTTTTTATGTTATGGGTCAGGTAAAGGAGATTTTATTTAAAGGACTTCACTTTGAACTTTTTAATGCTCGAGAGCAAATAAAACTCGATGAAATTAATAATGCAATAACTATACTTGAACGATCAATAGAGTATGTAAAATTCATAGCAGACGCATGGAACATTTTATCTACAATTAAACCTGAAGGCTTTAACCAATTTAGAGATTACTTAGGCACTGCATCAGGTCAACTTTCATTTATGTATCGTCATGTTGAATTTATATTAGGTAATAAAAGTGAAAAAATGGCTTCAGCCCATAAAAATGTTCCTCATGTTTGGCCAGAAATTAAAAAAAACTTAGAGACACCTAGTCTGTATGATGAAGTGATTTTTTATCTAAATAGAAAAGGACACGCTATTTCAGAGGCTGTTTTAGATAGAGATTGGAAGGAAACTTACAAGTCTAACCAATCAGTTAAGGATGCTTGGTTGTCTGTGTATCGAGAACCTAGCAATAGCTAATTTAANATATAAACTTGGTGAAAGCTTAATATCTTTTGATGAGCAATTTTCAATATATAGATGGAGGCATTACACTCTTGTAAAAAAAATTATTGGCTTCAAGTCTGGGACAGGTGGATCATCTGGTGTTGAATGGCTAGAAAAAGTAACATCACATCAATTTTTTCCTGAATTATGGGAAATTAGAAATGAACTNTCGTAACTAAGATGAAATCTAACTTTTTGAACCTAAAGAAAAACTTTTCTATTCCTAAGGGTACTATTTATTTATGTGGTAATTCACTTGGACCACCTCTGAAATCCATGGGCAATGAAGTAAAAAAATTTGTTGATGAGGAATGGGCAAAAGAACTTGTTAAGGGATGGAACTCGAAAGGTTGGTTCGAACAATCAAAAAAAATAGGAAATCAAATAGCTAAAATAGTAGGCGCAGATAAAGANACTATTNTTGTAGGAGACACACTCTCCACTCAGGTCTTTCAAGCTTTAACTTGTGCACTGAAACTAAATCAAAATAGAAGATATGTACTAACAGACAATGGTAACTTTCCTGCCGATATTTATATTGCNGAAGGATTATTAAAACTTTTAGGTGATAAGCATGAACTTAAAATAGTAAAGCCCGAAGATATTATTGAGCATATTAATGATGAAGTTGCCGTAATTATGCTTACAGAAGCTGATTACAGAACAGGTAGAATTTACGACATGAAAAATATTACTCATCTTGCTCATAGCTCTGGTGCTTTGGTCATTTGGGATCTCGCACATACTGCTGGGGTTTTACCAATTAAACTCAGTGAAACAAAGGCAGATTTTGCAGTTGGGTGTACTTATAAGTATTTAAATGGTGGCCCAGGCTCACCTGCATTTATTTACATTGCTCCAAATCATATAAACAAAGTAGAGCCAGCTTTATTTGGTTGGCATGGACACAAAAATCCATTCGAATTTAATTTAAACTATCTCCCATCAAGTGGTATAGAAAAAATGAAGATAGGCTCTCCCTCAATTATATCATTTGCCTCTCTAAAGCATGCTTTGGATATTTGGGACAATATTGATATGAACGAATTACGATTAAAATCAATTGAATTATCAGAGTTGTTTATTTCTGAAATAGATAAGTTATCAATAGATTTAAATTTAGTCAGTCCAAGAGATCCTTATTTTCGAGGAAATCAAGTTTCATATAGCCTTGAAAATGGATATGCATTTATGCAGGCACTTATTCAAGAAAATTTAATTGGCGACTTTAGATCTCCAAATTTAATTAGGTTTGGTTTTTCTCCAATATACTTAGATGAGCAAGATATTATTAATGCTGTTGCTATAATTGGAAAAGTTTCAAGGAACAGCCTTTGGAGGAAATTTTCAAATCAAAGTCGAAAAATTGTAACTTAAAATTATTATGTTTATTAAAAAAAATCTTGAATATCAAAAATTACCTCTCCCTCATAAAGTTTCAATGTCCGATTTTGAAATGATGTCTTCAATAGAAAGTTTCAGAGAGTATATGCTCAAAAGGCACACTGTTCGTGACTTTTCGAAAAGAAGTGTTGATTTTGCAATTATTCAAAAAGCAATTCAGATTGCTGGTTCTGCTCCAAGCGGAGCTAATCACCAGCCATGGCACTTTGTTGCTATATCGAACAAGGACATTAAGAAAACAATAAGAGAGGCAGCAGAAATTGAAGAAAATAAATTTTACTCAGGCGGTGCAAGTGATGAGTGGATTAAAGCACTTGAGCCAATTGGTACAAATGCAAATAAGCCGCATTTAGAAATTGCTCCATGGCTAATTATCATTTTTGCAGAGAGATTTGGAACTTTTGATGATGGATCTAAATATAAAAATTATTACGTGCCTGAAAGTGTAGGCATTGCGACTGGATTTTTGATTGCTGCACTCCATAAAGCTGGTTTGTCAGTATTAACACATACTCCTAATCCAATGAGTTTTTTAAATGGCCTTTGCAAGAGACCTAAAAGTAATAAGCCTGTCATGATACTTACAGTAGGTCATGCTTCAGAAGATGCTACAGTACCTAAGGTTGCAAAAATCAAAAAAGATATTAAAGAAATTTTAACTGTTTTAGATTAGTAAAATCAAGTTGTTGCAACTGAAGTTCTTTCAGAGAGAGGCTTTTCATTTACAGGTAAATGAATGATTGCGGAAAAAGCTCCAACTCCAATACCAACCCACCATACTAGATTATAATTTCCAAACATATCGTAAAGTGAACCACCTAGCCAAATACCTACAAAGGATCCAATTTGGTGAGACAAGAAAACTATTCCATACAAAGTGCCCATGTACTGCATCCCGTAAATATATCCAATCACCCCAGATGTAAGTGGTACAGTTGCAAGCCACAGACCGCCCATAACAATAGAAAATAGTATCACTGTTTCAACTGTCATTGGTGTCATAATAAAGAAAATAGAGGCTAATGTTCTGCCTGTATAAATTAAAGAAAGTAAATATTTTTTTGTAAAGTTTTTACCAAGATAACCAGCAGTTATTGCGCCAATAATATTAAATAGACCAATTACTGCAATTGAAAAGGCTCCCAGAGAAGAGGTTGTATTGATGCCCAAAGATCTTATCAGACTGTTTGGCGGTATGGTAGCGCATGCTTCTGTTATAAAAGCAGGAAAATGCGCAGTTATGAAGCCAAGTTGAAAGCCACAAGAAAAAAACCCTAAGAAGAGCATCGAAAATGTAGGGTCCTTCGCAGCATTTACTAAAGCGTCTCCCAGTTTCTCTTTTGGTCCAGTATCGATGTTTGTTTTACTTGGATTAATTGCTAATAGGCATAAAAGTGTTGCGAAAACAATAATAGCAAGAACCATCATAACAGTTGACCATGACATACTATTTAAAAGTGCGCTTGTAAAAGGAGGGCCAATAACCTGTCCCGCAGAGCCAGCTGCAGTTGTAATACCAAGAACCAATGATCTTCTTTCTGGTGAAGTTGACCTGCCAACGACTGCCAGTATTGGTCCAAACCCAGTGCCAGCAATGCCGCACCCAATTATTAAATTCAAGAATTGATGAGCTTCTGGAGTTACAGCATTACTGCTAATTAATAATCCAACTGTGTATAAAACTATGCCAAAAGAAATTGCCTTTCTGTCTCCAAACTTTTCTGCCAAAGCACCAAAAAAGGGTGTTGCTACGCCCCAAGCTAGGTTTTGGATTGCAATAGCCATAGAAAATTCTGCTCTAGGCCATAAGAATTCATCTGCTATTGGTATCTGAAATAATCCAAAAGATGATCGGATAGCAAAGCTTATCATTAAAATGATGCTTCCACCAATCAGTATTGGAGTAAAAACAGGACTTTTAGTTGCCATATAGAAAATTAAAAAATTAAAATCTGTAAGTTATTTGATCATTAAATAATCAAATAAGTTTTATTAATAGTTAATACTATTAAGTAAGAAAATCAAAATTTATATTGTTATGTTGTAAATTTAATTTTTCTCTTTATTACTGTTGAATAAAATACAAAATTCTAATAATTAAATCATAAAAAAAAATTGGATTAAAATTATGACGTTAAGAGTAGGGATAAATGGCTTTGGTCGCATCGGCAGGAATGTTCTCAGGGCTATAATTGAATCTCAAAGAGAAGATATCAAGGTTGTTGCAATAAACAACAGATCATCNATTCAGGTTTGTGCTCATCTTTTGAAGTACGACTCAATTCATGGAAGATTTCCATTTGATGTAAGTACAACTGAAAATATTATAACAGTAAACAATAATAATATTCATGTTTCAAATGAACTAACTATTGATGAAATTCGATGGGATAAAAATGATGTTGATCTAGTCATGGAGTGCACTGGTAAGTTTAACTCTGCAAAAGAATGCCAAAAACATATTTCTGCTGGTGCAAAAAAAGTTTTAATTTCTGCACCTGCAAAAGATGCAGACTTAACAGTAGTATACGGTGTCAATGAGCAAGATATAAATTCTAGTCACAACATAATTTCAAATGCATCTTGTACAACAAACTGCCTAGCACCTATAGCCAAAGTTTTAAATGATAATTTTGGAATTCAAGAAGGCTTTATGACAACAGTTCACAGTTATACAAGTGACCAACCTACAATCGATAGAGACCATAAAGACGTATACCGTGCAAGAGCAGCTGCAGTTAATATGATACCAACTTCTACTGGAGCAGCTCAAGCAGTTGGCCAGGTCTTGCCTGAGCTAAATGGTAAATTAAGTGGTGTTGCAGTAAGAGTTCCAACTGCAAATGTATCAATGGTTGACTTAACTTTTTCATCCAAGACAAAAACTAATGCTGAAGATATAAATAATGTAGTACGCAATGCCACAAAAGATAAACAGTTGGGAAAAGTTTTAAGTTACACTGACGAGAAACTAGTTTCGTCTGACTTTTATCATAACCCTTATTCCTCTATATTTCATACAGATCAAACATTTGTTACAGGTAGTAATTTGGTTAGAGTTCTATCTTGGTATGATAATGAGTGGGGATTTTCCAATAGAATGTCTGATACTGCAGTAGAAATAGGAAAATATATTTAATAGTGGTATCCTTACTATGAATTTTATCGTCTGCACAATTATTTTAATTTTCATTTTTATTTCAAATAATGCTCTTGCGACAAATATAAATTCATTACTTAATAATAGTTCAGAGAGTTCTAAAAAAATGAATTATGCTTCANCTTTTATGGAAAGTTGGATTGATAGTAAAGAAGAGGCTGAAATTTGTGTTTCNACAANAAAATGTGATGTAATATTTGATGATATTGACAAGCAACCAATTCTTTGGATTGGAAAAAGTTACTTTGATCCAATGCCACCAGAAAATATAGCATATGATGGAGCCTATTCCCCAAAAAAAATGATTGGATATATTGGGGAAAATTGGAAATCTTACAGTTTTCCAGGCTATGATGAGCATCAAATGACGCCATATGGGACGGATTGGAAATGGACCGAAAAATTTGATAGAAAATTTGTAGCTACAGATAGTGATGATGGAGGAGTATTTCAGCCAACAGGAAAAGTACATAAAGTAGAAGACATTGCACCTTATAGACATACTGTAAAAATTGCCCATGCGTTACAATACTTCCTTTCAGGTCGAATTGAAGCTCTTATAGACCTCAAAGATGCTTTGGTAGAAGGGGCGTCTGGGAATTATTTAACTATTATGAAACCTAGTAACTATTGGTATAAATATGAGGAAAGTTTTGATTATCCTGGTTTTGCTCCAGCTCTTCAAGATGTATATCGTATTATTTTACCACTTGTTGAAGCACATATTGTATTGCAAAGAAACAAAATCTATTCAGAACAAGAATTTTCACTAGTACACAAATGGTTACAAAAAAGAGTTTGGGGCATTGAACAAGGAGTTATGGATGGAACAATAACACAAAGGTGGGGATGGGGGCCTCATCAAGCACCATTAGATCACGAAATGGTTAAAAAAAGACTTTTATATTTACTTTGGGGAGTGGCAGATAGTAATGATGAATACTTTACGGCTGGAGTAAANGGATTTAAAGATGGTTATTTAAGAATTATTAGAAATGATGGAAGTTTAAAATCAGAACACAGAACCAAATCTGGAAATAATTTTGGATTATCCACTGGTAATTATGTAATACAAACTCTAGTAAATATGGCAATTATTTTACACCATCAAGGATGGGATATCAGAAAGGATTACCCTAAGGTAGAAAATATGGTTCAATTTACAAGTAAGTTAGAAGCAAATCCTCGCGTAAGTAAATACTTTAANAATAATACTACTGCAGGCAATAATTTTAATAACCAACTTAATTTTTTAGGAGATCAAGCAGGATATGATAATACTCTTGCTTACGTTCTAATTTGGGATAAAATTTTTAATACCGAATATAGTAAGAATTTCTCATTAAGTGATGAATCTAATGCGCAAGTTGAGATGGGAATTGTTGACGCAAGAGAAATTTTTATAGGGAAAAATCATATGCATTCCTTTAATTACAAATATGAAGATTCATACCCTTGGCTACCTAAGAAATCTAATAATCCAAATTGGAGTTGGTTTGCAGGTGAAAAGTTTCAACAGTAAATTATTTATGATTAAAATTCAGGTAATGTTTTAAAAAATANAGTGTAAATATTTAAAAAGTATTTACTTGGNATAATTGTTACATATCTTGAAGAGTATTTTTCAGATGGGTTTAATGAAATACTATTTTCTGATGTTTCATTTGATGTCCCAATCAAATTCAAAGGATGCAAGGTCAATCCTTCTAGAGAATATTTTAAACCAGATGAACCATTAAAAAATTGTTCTCCAAGTGGCCAAATAGATAATCTTGTGCCTATAGGTAATTCACACGACCATTTACCCTTGACCCAAATCACTGTATCAATTTCACCAACNAGAATAATTACTCTTGCNGAATGCTTTCTATTTATCGCTGTAAGTGACGCTAGAGTATGGTCTAGTCTTAAATCAATAAAACCAAAACCAATAAAAATTTTTGAATTTATTTTTGAAAGACATTTTTGTAGGTCGGTAGTATTTTGATCTGAAATCAAAATTTTTTTCTCATTTTTTATANATGACAATTTTTGACTGTCAATCGAGTCCATGTCTCCAATAACAGCCTCAAAATCCATTTCGTTACTTAATAAAAAATTCGCTCCACTATCAGCAGCATAAATTTTGTGTTTCTTATAAATTTTTTTTAATAGGTGGGAATTTATTTTACTTCCNCCAACTAAAATAATTGGTTCATCATGCATAAATATTTTCATAATTATTTATACTTGTCATAAAAGAATATTTATAGTTAAATTTAANTAACTCTTGGGGTGCTTTTTAAGCTGAGAAAAAACCCATTGAACCTGAACTAGTTAGTGCTAGCGTAGGAAAGAGGAATTCAGAATTTATTCCAATAAATCCTTTCTAGTTGCTAACCAATATAATTGGAGCATCAAATGAAAAAAATATACTTAATTTTAACTGTTATAATTATAATATTCTCTATCAACAAATTGTATGCGAATGAGAATACACTAGTTGTACATACCTACGAAAGTTTTATATCTGATTGGGGTCCTGGACCAAAAATAGAAGAAGAGTTTGAAAAAGTTTGTAACTGCGACTTGCAATTTATTGGAATAGATTCATCAATAGGTATACTAGGTCGTTTAAAACTGGAAGCTGATGAAACGAATGCTGATATAATATTAGGGCTAGACACTAATCTTTTAACNGCTGCTAAAAATACAAAACTTCTTGCAAAACACAATATTGATACATCAAAAATTGATTTGCCAATAAAATGGAATGATGAAATATTTGTTCCCTTTGATTGGGGACATTTTGCTTTTATCTATAACTCAGAAAAATTAAAATCACCTCCAACTAGTTTTGAGGAATTATCAGATGATAAAAATTCTCTAAGCTTGATAATCCAAGACCCAAGGACATCAACACCTGGTTTAGGTTTGCTTTTATGGGTTAAATCAATTTTTAAAGAAAACTCAGATGAAATTTGGGAAAGGCTTAGTCCAAAAATTGTAACTGTAACAAAAGGTTGGTCAGAAGCGTATGGATTGTTTCTAGAGGGTGAGGCTGACTTNGTATTATCTTACACTACATCTCCTGCTTACCATATTATGGCTGAAGAAGAAAAAAAATATAAAGCGGCAATTTTTAATGAGGGTCATTATCTTCAGGTTGAAGTTGCGGCAATTACTTTAAAAGGTGAAAAAAATAAACTTTCAAGAGACTTTATGAAATTCATTCTTAGTGAAAATTTTCAATCTGTAATTCCTACAACTAATTGGATGTTTCCCGTGACAGATATTAAAGTGCCAGAAACTTTTGAAAACATTCCAAAACCAGAAAAGGTTTTACTAATGGATTCTAGTCTCATCGAGAAAAATAGAAAAAAATGGATTAGTGAGTGGCGAAGAGCTTCGATGAAATAACCTTCAAATATAAAACAAATTTTATAAACAGAGTAAGTTTATTTGTTTCTATATTTTTAATTTCAATTATTGGGCTATCAATTTTTTCCCTTTTAAATTCTGGTTTTAAAAGTGAGGATGCGTTTTTAACAAATGANGATATTTTTGAAATTATAAAGTTNACTTTTGTTCAATCATTCTTTTCTGTTTTTTTNTCTCTATTATTAGGATTTTTAGGTGCAAAAATTCTTTTTGATATAAAATCAGTNTTATTTAAAAAAATTGTTATTTCTCTNACTTCTATAGCTTTTGTTCTTCCTACAGTTGTAGCTTGCATAGGATTAATAAAAGTATGGGGTGGGGATGGTGTATTACATCTAATTAGACTTACACTTAATTTAAATAAAAACGAACTAACGCTTTACGGACTATTTGGTATTTTACTAGCGCATGTATTTTTTAATGCTCCATTGTTTTTGAGAGTCTTCTACAATTGTTTTCAAATAATTCCCGTAAATTATTTAAAAAATGCAAAGCAGTTTAATATTACTGGAATAAGATTTTTTAAGCTAATAGAATGGCCATTTATAAAAGAAACACTTCCTTTGCTATGTGGTGTTGTCTTTTTACAATGCTTTACTTCATTTTCACTAATTTTAATGTTAGGAGGCGGTCCATCTGCTACTACACTTGAAGTAGCCATTTACACAGCTGTAAGGTATGACTTTGATCTTAAGTCAGCTGCTGTTCTAGCTTCATTTCAACTATTTATTTGTTTAATAGTAATTTTATTTTTAGATCTTTTTAGCAGTAATAAAATTTCAAATTTACAAATTAAAACAAATTATTTGAATTATAATTTATACAAAAAAAACACTTTTAAAAATAATATTCAAAAATTTATAATACTGTTAGCTTATTTTTTAATAATTATACTGCCTTTAATTGCATTGGTGGTTTCTGGTTTAAGTTTAAAAATTTTTGAAATATTGAAAAATCAAAATACCTATATTGTTTTTTTAAACAGTATTTTAATAGCTATAATTTCGTCCTTTATTACTGTTTCTATTTCTTGGTTTATATCCGAAACAAGGGCAAACATTGTTATGAAATACGACAATACATTTAAAGATATTTTAATGAAAAANTTTATTAATTTGAGTATTATGCTTTACCTTGCAGTTCCTGCAATAGTTTTAGGTACTGGATTATTTATATTGTTAAAAGGTTTTGTGAGTTACAATTATTTTCCTATTTTGATACTGNTTTTTTCAAATGTAATGCTTTGTTTGCCTTTTAGTGTAAATATAATTCAATCTCACTCCATTTATCTGAGAAAAAAACACGATAAATTATGTTCTTCACTAGGTTTGAGGGGGTGGAATAGATTTATTATTATTGATTTCCCTGCTATGAAAAATGTTTTTGGGTTATCTCTNGGCCTATGCGCNTGTTTGTCTCTGGGAGATTTGAGTGTTATTGCGTTATTTGGAAGTCAAAATTTTCAAACTATCCCGTGGCTAATTTTTCAATATATGTCGACATACAGAATTAATGAGGCAGCTTCTGTTTCGTGCTTACTAATTATTACTTGTTATTTGTTTTTTATATTTTTTTCAAAAATGCTAGGTAGCAAACATGTTAATAATTGAAAATCTTGAATTCAGTTGGCCAACAAAAGAAAAATTTCAATTTAATTTTTCCGTAAAAGAGGGTGAAATAGTAACTTTAGAGGGTCCAAGTGGCATTGGCAAAACAACACTTGTCAATTTGATTGCTGGATTTTTACAACCTGAAAAAGGAGAAATCTATTGGCATAAAGAAAGAATTGACTNTCTTGATCCTGTTGAAAGACCAGTTTCAACAATATTTCAAACTGATAATCTTTTTGAGCACTTATCATGCTTTCAAAATGTATCTTTAGCTTCGTCATCTGATGGGAAAATTTCTAATAGCAGAGTTGAACAAATCAATAATTATTTTCTTGAAATGGGCATAGGTAATTTACAAAGTAGGTTCCCCGGTGAAATATCCGGTGGCCAGCAGGCAAGAGTTTCAATTGTAAGGGCTCTTTTGGCAAACAAACCTATCCTCTTGCTAGATGAGCCTGTAAGCTCTTTAGATGAAAGAACACGTTTTGAAACACTTGAAGTTATAAAAAAAACTGCCTTAAAATATAACCTAACATTAATAATTGTTAGCCATCAAAAAGAAGACAGAAAATTTTTGAATGCCAGACAAATTAGACTTTATTAATACCAAAATTTTATTTTATAGTTTTTATTGCTATAATTAAATAATTTTAAGATTATAAATTCTTTATGTTCAAAAGAGCAATAAATGAAAAATGAAAAGCTAGATATATTTGATTTACTGAAAGATGTTTTGTCTGCTGTAATGGTGTTATCAAAAATACCAGTGCCTTGGGAAAAAATAAGTGATGATCCCCCCGAATTTAATCGTTCATTTTGGGCNTTCCCAATAGCTGGCTTTATTTTAGGGCTGATATCTGGAATAGTTTTTTTGTTNTTTTATNTNTTAAGCCTACCAATAATTGTTTCAGTTTCCTTAGCTGTTTTTGCTGGTATTTTTATTACAGGTGGCCTTCATGAAGAAGGACTNGCAAATACATTTCGAGCTTTTTTTGAAGGAAAAGATAAAGACGAAATAATTGAATTGATGAAAAGCTCAAATATAGGAACTTACAGTTCTTTGTCTTTAATTATTTTNATCACNATTAAAATTACAGCTTTAACATCACTGGGCATTGAAAACTTCTGGTATGTTTTTGCAGCTTTAATTGTATCTGGAACGATTGGCAGGTCGATGATTGTTTTTCTAAGATCTATTTCAAACTCTATCTTGAGAGCAGATGAAGATGATGGGGCTAATCAAACAGAAGGTAATATACTATGGTCGTCTCTTGGGCTGTCATTCTTGATTGCAATAATTTTTTCTCCCTTTTGGGTCGCTATCTCAGGATATACTTTATGTGTAATTCAAACTTATTGTTTTATGGCCTATTGCAATAAAAAAATTGGTGGTGTATCAGGAAATGTCTTGGGGGCTAATGAACAGATATCAGAAATTATGTTTTTATTAGTTTTCAGTGCTGTTTATGGTGCATTATAGATTAAGAAGGTTAAAAATATTAATATTATTTAATATTTAATTATCATTATGAGTACAAATATTGAAAATATTCTAATTGTTGGTTCAGGATCTGCTGGGCTAACTGCAGCAATTTATGCAGCGAGAGCAGGATTTAGCCCTTTGGTTTTAACAGGCATTCAACCTGGCGGCCAATTAACTATAACTACTGATGTAGAAAATTACCCAGGTTTTCAAGATGTTGTTCAAGGCCCGTGGTTAATGGAGCAAATGCAGAAACAAGCAGAAAACGTAGGCGCTAGAATTGAATATGATCTAATCGTTGATCTTGATAAAGATGTGTGGCCCTTCAAAGTAAAAACAGATTCAGGAAAAGAAATACAAGCTGAAACAATCATCATTGCAACTGGCGCACAAGCAAGATGGTTAGGAATTGAAAGTGAGGAAAAATATAATGGGAAAGGTGTTTCAGCATGCGCAACTTGTGATGGCTTTTTTTTCAAAAACAAAAATGTTGCAGTAATCGGTGGAGGGAATACTGCTGTAGAGGAAGCTTTGTATTTATCAAACTTATGTCAAAATGTTACCTTGATACACAGAAGAGATGAGTTAAGAGCTGAAAAAATTCTTCAGAATAGACTGTTTGATAAAAAAAATATTAATATTTTATGGAATAACAAAGTTGATGAAATTTTAGGTGATGATTTTGGTGTTAATTCTCTTAAACTAATTTCAACTAAAGATGGATCAGAAACAACAATAAAGATTGATGGGATATTTATAGCTATTGGGCATGATCCATCAACATTAGTTTTCAAAAACAAAATAGATTTAGATCAAGACAATTACATTATTACAAAGTCAGGTGAGACTGCTACTTCAGTTCCAGGCATATTCGCTGCAGGNGATTGTGTAGATAAAATTTACAGACAAGCTGTGACCGCGGCTGGTATGGGCTGTATGGCGGCGTTGGATGCCGAAAAATGGTTAGCTAATCATAAATAATTAAATGAAAATTAGTTTATCGACTTTACTACTGTTGATGGTAGCTTTTATATGGGGTACTGCTTTTGTCGCTCAAACTACAGGCATGAAGTCTATGGGCCCGGTAACATTTACAGGATTTAGACTGCTATTGGGCGGGCTTGTTTTATTACCATTTACATATTTTTATTTTAATAATAAAAGTCTAAATTTTGAAAAAATAAGAATATTATTTTTAATGAGTTTTGCACTTTTAATAGGTGCATTGTTTCAACAANTAGCNTTGATTTATACAAATGTCGCCAATGTNGCATTTTTAACTGCACTTTATGTTCCTATCGTACCATTTATTTATTTTGTNATTTTAAAGAAGCCAGTATCAAAGTATATAATTTTTGCCTCTGTTTTATGTATAACTGGTGTATGGTTTCTATCAAAAAATGAATTAGAGTTTGGTAGTTACGGGGATTTGCTTTCAATAATTGGAGCCTTTTTTTGGTCTTTCCATATAATTTTAATATTTAAAGCATCTGAATTAAATATAGAGCCTGTAATTACAGCTGCTTTTCATATTTTTTTTGCTGGACTGATAGGTGTGGTGCTTGCTTTTTTAATAGAAAATCCTAATTTTATAGATGTAAAGAATGGTGCTTTCGAATTAATCTATACTGGTATATTATCCATTGGTTTAGGTTTTACTTTGCAAACAATTGCGCAAAAGCATTTACCGCCAACGAATGTTGCTATTCTTTTATCAATGGAAAGTGTATTTGCTTCAATTGCGGCATTTATTATACTTGGGCAAATACTTAAAACAAATTCATTGATTGGATGTACATTGATACTTTTAGGTGTAATTATTTCAGAGTATTTTAATAATAATAAAGTTTAATGAGGCTCACATATGTTTAACTTTTTTGAAGAATCTACTTTAATTAATTCTACTGATGCTCTCAAAGGGAGGCAGGAACCAATATCTTTAAATCAGAAACATTATATAAGTGGACGACCCTTGAATGGTCCTTGGGAGGATTATGATTTTTGTATTCTTGGTATGGGTTGCTTTTGGGGGGCTGAAAGAATTTTTTGGAATTTAAAAGGTGTATACGTAACATCAGTAGGGTATGCTGGTGGATTTACTCCTAATCCAACTTATGAGGAAGTTTGTTCTGGCAAAACGGGTCACGCAGAAGTCGTACAAGTTGTTTTTGATAAGCAAAATTGTAATTACAGTGATTTACTTAAGTTGTTTTTTGAGTCTCATAACCCAACACAAGGAATGAGACAGGGCAACGATAGAGGCACTCAATATAGATCAATAATTCTTTNTAAAAATGAGCANCAAAAGGTTGAAGCAAATCAAATTAAAGATAATTACAACCAAAGTTTAACTAAAAATGGCTTTAATTGTATAACTACAGAGATAAATGAGTATAAAGATTATTTTTTAGCTGAAGAATATCATCAGCAGTATCTTGCAAAAAATCCAAATGGATACTGTGGCCTTCAAGGCACTGGTATTGAATGTCAAAAATAAATTTTACCTTGACCAATTATCTATAAGAAACTATTATTTCGAAAAAGAGATTGAATTATGAAAGTCGCAAATTCTTTAAAAACACTTAAATCTCGAGAGAGAAATTGCCAGCTCGTTAGAAGACGTGGCCGTGTTTACGTCATCAATAAGAAAAACCCTCGTTTTAAAGCAAGACAAGGTTAATAAATTATATTATTTTTCTTTCAAAACTCGTTGAAATTCATTAAATAAAATTTATTNCTATGAAATTCGACCTTATACTTCATGATGGCAAAATTATGAATGGGGTTGATGAGTTTCCTCAGAATTTTGATATCGGAATTAAAAATGACAAAATAATTTCGGTTGGAGATTTGAAAAATGAATCTTCCACAAAAAAAATTAATTGTAAAAATCTGATTGTTTTACCAGGTGTTATTGATACTCAAGTTCATTTTAGAGAGCCTGGGTTAACACACAAAGAAGATATAGAATGCGCAAGCAAGGCAGCTGTCATGGGTGGGGTAACTGCATTTTGCGAAATGCCAAATACCAATCCTCTAACAACGTCAGAAAAAGAGCTTAATTGGAAGCTTTTAAAAGCAAAAAATGTGTCATGGTGTGACTACTCTTTTTTTATTGGAGCTACCCCAAATAATATTTTGAAATTGAGTGAATATGAAAAATTACCAGGATGTGTAGGAATCAAAATTTTTATGGGTTCAAGCACAGGTGAATTATTAGTACAAGATACAAATAACCTTTTTGAAATCTTAAGCAATGGTCAAAAAAGAATTGCAGTTCATGCCGAAGATGAAGTCAGGCTAAAGGAAAGATATAATCTTTTCAAGAATTCAAATGAGCCTGTTGATCATCCAAAGATAAGAGACCCTAAGTCTGCACTCCTAGCAACTAAATGCATTATGGAAATAGCCAACAAAGTCAAAAGGCCACTCCACCTACTACATATTTCTACAGCTTCAGAGATGAAACTTCTCAAAAGTAAAAGTCAATTAATTACAGTAGAAGTCACACCACAGCATTTGACTTTATCAAGTCCAGATTGCTATAAAGAAAATGGTACTTTAGTTCAAATGAACCCGCCAATTAGATCAAAATATCATCAAAAAGAATTATGGAATGGCATTTATAACGGCACAGTAGATGTTATAGGTTCAGATCATGCGCCTCATACGCTTGAGGAAAAAAATAATGATTATCCAAATAGTCCAAGCGGTATGCCTGGTATACAAACTATGCTCCCATTAATGTTAAACGAAGTATCAAAGAAAAAACTAAAGTTAAGTAAACTGGTTGATTTGCTTTGCAGAAGACCAGCAGAAATTTATAAAATGAAAAGTAGAGGCTTAATTCAGGAAGGATACAAAGCTTCACTCACTGTTGTAGATTTAAATCTTTCTAAATCATTAGATCCAAAAGATATTATGAGCCGTTGCGNATGGTCTCCCTTTACAGGGAAAAGGCTAAAAGGATGGCCAGTAGTTACTATAATAAATGGTGATATTGTAATGTATAAAAACAAGTTAGTTAAAAGGCCAAATGTCTATCCAGTTGNATTTGATGAATATTAAATATTTTATATATTATAAAAATCATTTCCCTTATCATCAATGATTATAAAAGCTGGAAATTTTTCTACTTCAATTTCCCATACTGCTTCCATTCCTAANTCAGGAAATTCTAAAACTTTTATTTTTTTAATAGAATCTAAAGCAAGCTTTGCTGCAGCTCCACCAATGCTTCCAAGATAAAAACCTCCATATTTTTTACACGACTCTCTAACCTGTTTCGATCTGTTCCCTTTAGCAAGCATTACCATTGACCCGCCCTCTCTTTGAAATTGCTCAACGTAATTATCCATCCGTCCAGCAGTTGTAGGGCCAAAGGATCCAGAAGCATATCCTTCTGGAGTTTTTGCGGGGCCTGCATAGTATACTGCATTTTCTTTAAAATAATCAGGTAACCCACNTCCTGAATTTAATCGTTCCAGAAGTTTGGCATGAGCAGTGTCTCTGGCAACAATTAATTTACCTGAAAGAGAGACTTTTGTTTTAACTGGATGTTTAGACAGGGAATTTAGGATCTCTTTCATTGGGTTGTTAAGGTTTATACTTATATTATTTTTCAGATTTGAAGTTTTTACATTAGGTAAAAATTTTGCCGGGTTCTTTTCTAATCTTTCAATAAAGGCGCCATCCTTATTGATTTTACCTAAAATTTGCCTGTCAGCTGAGCATGAAACTCCAACACTTATAGGGCAAGAAGCCCCATGACGAGGTAGGCGAATAACTCTCACATCATGGCAGAAGTACTTGCCACCGAATTGAGCACCAATTCCCATTTTTTGAGTCATTTCTAACACTAATTTTTCCCATTCAATGTCTCTCCAGGCACGACCTGTTTTATCACCCTTTTTTGGTAATTTATCTAGATATCTTATTGAAGCTAACTTTAGAGTTTTCATATTAAATTCAGCTGACATGCCTCCAATAACAATAGCTAAATGATATGGTGGGCATGCTGATGTTCCAATATTAATAATTGCCTCATATAGAAAAGATCTTAAAGATTCTGGATTAAGAACAGACTTCGTTTTTTGGTATAGAAAGGATTTATTTGCAGATCCACCACCTTTTTGAATAAAGGCAAACTTGTATTCATTTCCAGTGGCGGAATAAATTTCAATTTGTGCTGGAAGATTATTATTTGTGTTAACTTCATCGAACATACTCAAAGGCGCAACTTGGCTATACCTTAAATTTTTTGTTTGATAGGTGTCGTAAATGCCTTGAGAAATTAATTTTGAGTCATCCACACCAGTAAAAATATTTTCACCTTTGTAACCTAAAACAATTGCTGTGCCTGTATCTTGGCACATTGGCAAAACTCCAGCAGAAGATATATTTGCATTTTTGATCATCTCTAAAGCAACAAATTTATCATTTTCAGAGGCTTCATTATCTTTTAAAATCAAACTAAGTTGTTTCAGATGAGATGACCTTAATAAATGTGAAACATCAGCAAATGCTCTTTCGGTTAATTGACTAATGACTTGAGGTTCAATAAAAAGTAATTTTTTATCATCAAAGTTTCTTTCCGAAACGCCTTCTTTTGATACTAAGTCATATTTAGTGTCATCTTTTCCAAATTGAAAAAGTGAATTATAAACAAACTTGGGCATATTTATTTTTTCTTTTTAAATTTATCAAAAGAAATAACTTCACCAGTGCTTTCGCTCTCAGTCTTAGTTTTATTTCTAGTCTGATCTTCAGTAGTTTCTGATAAATTTGATTTATCCTTTGTTGTTTCATCTTTTGAAGCTTTTTCATTTGCAGGAGCACTCTCATTGGAAGCAAATTGCAAAGCAAAATCTGTTGAAGGATCAGTGAACTGGGTTATTGCATTGTATCCAATTGAAAGTTTTTCCTGTTTTCCATTAAATGATAAAGTGACAGAAAAACTATCATCCTCAACTTTAAGATCCCAGAATTGGTGCTGTAATACAATTGTCATTGTATTAGGATGATTTTCATGGAAAGTTTTTGGTATATCAACATTTTTGTGGTTAGTAATGAAAGTTATAAAGAAATGATGATCGCCAATATTTTCTTTGCTTTCTAATGATTTAAGAACTGTTTTAACCACTCCTCTAAGTGCATTGTCTACCAGGGTATCATAATCTATAAGTTTAATATTATCTTTTGACACGGATTATAAAAACTCCATTTAATTTATTTTAAAAACTAATGCTTCTATTAAATCAATATTTTTTGACATAATAGAAGAATGCTTCTGTTGCCAGGTGCATTCCAAACCCCGCCAAATTGAGCTCAATCAATTTGGACTTTAAAAGTGGTCAAGTAACTGCTTAGGCAGCAACTGCGACCGGAGCATAGTTGTCATTTGCAACTATTAATTTAGCCCGATAACGGTGGTACAATGCCGAGAGAAAGTTAAGTCTTTATTACACACGTCGATCCTATTTCGCCCCCATAAAGTTTGGTGGAGGCGCCGGGTACCGCCCCCGGGTCCGTAATGCCTATTTCACAAAACGTTTATCGCTATAGTTGTAAAACAACACTTTTAATATAGTTCACTTTATTGGTATACTGCAATAATAAACAGATTAATAAATTTTATAATTTTATATATGGAGCAATTTTTTTGAAACAATATATAAGCCTTCTCGAAAATGTAATTAGAAATGGTGTTCAAAAAGAAGACAGAACAGGAACAGGAACAAGATCAATTTTTGGATGGCAAATGAGATTTGATCTGTCTAAAGGGTTCCCATTATTAACTACCAAAAAACTTCATTTTAAGTCAATTGCATATGANCTTCTGTGGTTCATTAGAGGAGATACAAATATAGAATATTTAAATAAAAATGGTGTGAGCATTTGGGATGAATGGGCAGATGAAAATGGGGACTTAGGCCCAGTATATGGAAGTCAGTGGCGTTCATGGCCCACGAGAGATGGTGGTTCGATTGACCAGTTGCTAAATGTAGTTAAAGATATAAAGAATAATCCTAATTCAAGGAGAATGATTGTTTCTGCATGGAACCCTGAATATGTTGAGGAAATGGCTTTACCNCCTTGCCATTGTCTTTTCCAATTTTATGTNGCTGATAANAAACTATCTTGCCANCTCTATCAGAGAAGTGCTGATATTTTTCTTGGGGTCCCCTTNAATATTGCATCATATTCNTTGTTAACGGAGATNATAGCGAAATCATGTGGTTTGGAAGCAAGTGAATTCATCATTACACTTGGGGACGCTCATTTGTATGACAATCATAAAGAACAAGCAAATTTACAAATTAAAAGAGAATTAAAAAATCTACCTATTTTGAAAATTAATAAAAAAGACAACATTGAAAATTACATTTATGATGATTTTGAGATAATAGATTATAATCCACATCCGCATATTTCTGGAAAAGTTGCAGTTTAATAATGTCAAAAATTACAATNAGTGCAATAGTTGCNTCTGCAAAAAATAGAGTTATTGGAGATGGTGAACAACTTTTTTGGAAGATATCAGAAGATTTTAGAAGACTAAAAGAAATTACTATGGGCTGTCCTTTGATAATGGGACGAAAAACATGGGATAGTATAGGAAAGCCGCTCCCAGGAAGAGCAAGCATAGTTTTAACACGAAACCCAAAATGGCATAAAAATGGAGCAATTAAAGCTTCTTCAATTGAAGAGGGCATTATTATTGGAACAAATTGGCTTAAAAACAATGGTAGTTTAAAGAAGGAAATATTTATTTTTGGTGGAATGGATATTTATAATTTAGGCTTAGTTTATTGTGACTATATATATTTGACGGAAGTAGATATGTACCCAGACAGCAAATACGTATTTCCAAAAATTGATCCAATAAAATGGAAAGTAACTTTTGAATCAAAAATAAAGAAAAGTAGTGAAGGGATAAAATTTAAATTTTTAACTTATAAAAAAATCACTCAAAAATAATTTTCGGAGATGATTTTTTCTGGGTATTAACTCTAGACAAAACCTTTTCAGCAATTTTTTGGTATTGAATTGATTGCTCACAACTTTTATTAATTTCTGTTATTGGTTTTCCTTCATCGCTTGTTTTTCTTATTTCTGTATCTAACGGAATACTTCCCAAGAAATCAATCCCTAGTTTTTCAGCTTCTTTCATAGCTCCACCATGCCCAAAGATATCAGTTTGCTCATTACATGAAGGGCATATAAAGTAACTCATATTCTCAATGATTCCTAAAACTGGCACATCAACTTTTCGAAACATATTTAAGCCCTTGCGAGCATCTATTAAAGCCAAGTCTTGGGGCGTNGAAACAATTACTGAACCGTTCAAGTTAGCTTTTTGACTTAAAGACAATTGAATGTCACCTGTACCAGGAGGAAGGTCTATGATTAGATAGTCTAAATCTTTCCAGGCAACTTGAGTAAGTAATTGAGTGAGTGCACTTATAACCATTGGACCACGCCATATAGTAGGGCTTTCTTCAGCAACCAAAAAACCTATAGACATAACTTGCAGACCAAAAGCCTTTATTGGTATTAATTGTTTTCCATCACTTTGAGGTTTATCGTAATTTCCTATTAATTTTGGAAGAGAAGGACCGTATATATCTGCATCTAANATGCCAACTTTATAACCTAAATTTTTAATACTTATTGCAAGATTAATTGATGTAGTAGATTTACCAACCCCGCCTTTTCCACTTGCAACGGCAATAATTTTATCTATTCCGTTAATTTTCTTTTCATCTGAATTATTTTTAACTTCAAGATTTTTGTGAGACGTGGGTATAGCCGTTACTGAANTAATACCNTCTAAATNAGAAACCTTTAATTCTGCAGCTTTAGAAATTATTTTTGAATGGTTTTTATAATTTTCATTTAATTCTAATAAAAATTGNACATTGCCATCTTTGATATTAATACCAGATATCATCTCAGAAGTTATCTTGAAATCTGGTAA
>FUFK010040522.1_pt1 | contig 49443 bp, 50 predicted proteins | sample 1021851 | NCBI WGS metagenome assembly FUFK01 (sample SAMEA51879418, study PRJEB19060) | metagenome | reverse complement strand
TTTCTTACGACAAAGATGTTCAAGGCAAATTTACAATATCATAATTAAAATTTAACCAACAAACATTAATTTAATTTATCTCTCCAATAAAAATTTCTGTGTCTTTATTACATTTATAGATTAGAAAAAAATTTCTAATTCTTAGGGGGGTGTTATATTTAATATGTCCCTTATGTTTCACATTTTGTTTCTTTTTGATTTGTCGAGCAGACATAGGATTTTAAAATTATCTAAAGAAAATGGTGAATAAGAATTGGTAATCAGAGTTTCAGATTAACGATCGTAAAATTCCTTTATGGAAGACTCGACTATAATTACGAAACATAAAGGGATAGTTATAAAAGCAGAAAATGAGAAACAANTTNAAGATTTAGTGCANAGTTATTTTAAAACTAATCCAGAAAGTTTTGTAGAGTCTCCAGAAGATATGATTAGTNAAGTTGCNAGACAGNAACTGATTNTAGATAANGTNAANAAANTCTNGAAACATTAGACTATTACAATNATNNTNAATATTATAATCTTNTATNNTTAAANNGATAANNNTGAAAAAANGAGGAATTAATGAAAAATAATCCAAANTTANTTAATTTTACTACACAAGATTTTATGTCAGAAAAAGAATTAGAACTTGCNAGTTTGAGGTGGGATCAAGTAAAGGANTCTTACTATNNANGNTTAAAANAANTAGGATTATTACGTTTTGTGAGTTTAAAAATTTGGAACAAAGAAAATATAGCAAGATTAGGTTTTGTTTTTGAATATAAAGATGAAAAAGCATTTAAAGCATGTCTTCCCGTGTGGAAAGAAATTGATGCAATGGAAAGTGAAGACATGGTCATTAAGACTGTGAGTAATAGAGGGATAGTTCTTGAGGACACTATTCTGGTTTAAAAATTACTAGGTAAGGGAAAGATAATATATGGATTTGAAAAAACAATTTCACAAAATATTAATTTTTAAAGGAATTTTATTTTTTCTAATTGTTATTTGGGGTGGATATAACCAAATAGTTGCTAGTAACATTAATNACGATTTTTCTTTGCTAGATATAGGTGGTTTAGGATTTTTAATTTTTTCTATCTGTTACTTATGGAGTTGTTATTCTCTATATAATCTAAAAAAAAATGGCAGAGAATTTTTCTTAGCTTTGGTTTTTTTATTTGTAATTTTTGGATTTTTAGCAGAATTAATAAATCCAATGCAAATAAGTTATGATTTTTTTTATATTTTTGTTTTTTATATAGTGTCTCCTTTATTTTTTATACTACAGGGCATAATCCTAACTTTAATTTATTTAACTGATTTGAAATTCAATTTTTTAAAATAAAATGTAGTATCTAGGTTTACATATATAACAAATAATTTCTGACACTAATATTAGTATATTTAATAGAGGTACAAACCTTTTTGTATATAACTATGGTGTATAACTTTACTTTTAGTCATAGTTCAGGTTTTTAGTNTATAACTTTGTATAACTCAAGAGAGGGATGAACTCTCTGTTCATCTCTCTTTTAAGTTATTGATTTGATTGGTAATTTTGGTAGCGAAGGAGGGACTTGAACCCCCGACACAAGGATTATGATTCCTCTGCTCTAACCGCCTGAGCTACTTCGCCATATTTTTAATGATTTAATTTAAGCAAGCAATTAAGTCAAGTTATACAATGCTCTTATATTTTAATAAAAAGAATTAAAAAAATTCTCTTTTAGCAATTGCTATAGCACCTTGTAATGCATTTCCTTTGGGTGGTTTACATGTATTTATAAATTTATCACTTAAAAAGGGTAAAAATAACTTACCTAATCCTCCAATAAGACAGAAAGCATTTTGTTCACTAAAACCTGAAGCCATAAGTGATTGTTCAATTAAAATAACTTCACTTTCTATTATTTTTTTTGCATTACTGTCGTGGTTATCCATAGCTCTGAATATTTCAGGTGCAAAATCAGCATAATCTTTGGGTTTAAATGATTTTGTTATTTCAACTATGGATTTAATATTATTCTTAAATTTCTTAAGAAACTCTATTGTTAGATCAGTGTGTTCATTCAAACCATCGTGACATCTAATAGAAAGTCTCATCAACTCTTTTCCTAGTTTTGCACCAGATCCATCGTCTCCTAAATTAAAACCCCAACCTCCTGTAAGTTTTGTAATTCCATTCTTTCTACCCACGAATACAGAGCCAGTACCTAAAGCACCAATACACCCATCTACAGGACCGATGGCTCCTTCTAAAGTAATTTCACCATCATTTAATATTTTATTTCTTGCAAAAGGCAATTTATCTGACAGTTGAGCTGCATAATTACCTAAATTGGATCCTGCTAAACCTAGTATAGCAAAAGAGTTATTAAAATTATTTTCTGAGATTTTAGCATTTTTGAAAGCTTTTTTGCACGCATCTATTATGTTTTCTCTAGCAGTTTTAAATGAAGTTTCGATGTTAGCAGGNCCACCCTCTGCTTTAGCTAAGGTTTCACCTCTTATAGAGGTCAAAATAACCCTACACCCAGACCCGCCACCATCAACTCCAATCAAATACTGCATTACCTATAAATAAATTAATATGATAAAAGGACCATTTATTTTGTACGATAAACTTGATGACAACTTTGGCAATTTTCAGTAATTTTGGAAAACATTGGTTTAAAATCATCCAAACTTTCAGGTTCAGCATTTAAAGCGAATTCTATATCATTAACGAATTTCAGTACACTATTATTAAAACCTGATCTATCTGTCCAAATGGTTTCAGCCGCCTCAGTATTGGGTGAAACCTCTTGTTCATTTGGGAAGTAACTAGCATAGGGTTTGGCTGCGTCTAACATTTGTTCAAGCATTGAAATCACTAAAAAGTCATCATAGTCACTTTTTCCTTTAGATATTGGAAATAAAACTTTTACAGATTCTCTAACCTGTTGCATAGCATTTTGCCTTTTTTTAATATTGTCATCTTCTGCATATATAAATGACAAAGAAAATACATATATTAAAACAGTAAACAAAATTCTATTCATAATGAAACCCTTTATTAAATAGTGGTAAATATGCTAAATATGTATTATTTCAAATAATGTCTAGCCCCCGGTATGACTCATATATCTCGACATTTGTCCTGAAATTTTCTGCCGAGAGTAATCGAAGTCATGACCCTTTGGTTTTCTATCAATAGCCTGCATAATTCTTTTTCTTAACAATGTGTCATCATTTATATTTTCTCTTAAAGCTGACCGAAGATCAGCATCTTCTTCTTGGCCCAAACACATAAATAATTGTCCTGTACAAGTCATTCGAACCCTATTACAAGATTCACAAAAATTATGNGTGAGAGGNGTAATAAAACCCACTTTTTGACCTGTTTCTAAAATTTCACAATAACGTGCTGGTCCACCTGTAGTTAAGGATATGTCATTTAAAGTCCAAATTTTTTCTAGGTCTTTCCTTAAATCCTGTAATGACCAGTACTGGTCTAATCTATCATCTGCTCCAAAATCTCCCATTGGCATAACCTCAATAAAAGTAAGGTCAAAACCCTCATCTCCACACCATTTTACAAAATCATTTAATTCGTCCTGATTTGTTTTTTTTAGAGCAACTTTATTAATTTTTATTGAAAGTCCTGACTTCTTGGCTTCTTGAATGCCTTCAAGTACTTGTTCTAATCTACCCCATCTAGTTATTTTTTTAAATTTTTCAGGATTTAGAGTATCTAATGATATATTTATCCTTTTGATACCTAGATCAACTAGTGGTTTTGCAAACTTTTTTAATTGGCTCCCATTGGTAGTCAAAGTAAGTTCTTCTAAAGATCCTTTTTTTAGATGCCTAGAAATATTTTTAAAAAAACTAAGAATATTTCTTCTAACTAAAGGTTCACCACCTGTAATTCTTAATTTTTTAATTCCCATCTCTATAAAAACAGAACAAACTTTATCTAATTCTTCTAATGTTAATAAATCTTTCTTTGGTAAAAATTGCATCTTTTCAGACATACAATAAACACATCGGAAGTCACATCGGTCTGTCACTGAGACCCTTAGATATGTAATTTTTCTGTTAAACGGATCTATAAGCGGCGATAATTTTGTCATTTAGCTAACTTAAATTTTGTAATAAATCAGAGTACATTTTATTTTATAAATATTCAATTAACTTTAGTATTTTATTTACTTCTTCCTTTTATTTATCTGCCTAGCTCTTCCAATTGCTAGTTCCTTATCACTAATGTCATCTGTGATAGTTGATCCTGCACCAATTGTAACACTTTCTCCAATTTCTAGGGGCGCTACTAAGGAAACATTCGATCCAACAAATGTATTGCTAGAAATATTTATATTGTATTTTTTGNTACCATCATAATTACAAAATATAGTTCCGGCCCCTATATTCGAATTTTTACCAATTTTTCCATCACCCACATATGATAAATGATTTACTTTTACATTTTGAGCCAGAGTTGATTGTTTTATTTCAACGAAATTACCTACCTTTACTCCATGTTCTAATACTGTTTGAGGTCGAATTCTTGCAAAAGGCCCAATAACAACATTAGGATCAACTTGACATCCTTCTAGATAAGAAAAGGATTTTATTAAAACATTTTTTTTGATTTTTACGCCTGGTCCAAAAATTACGTTAGGTTCAACAATACTATCCTGGTCAATTTCAGTATCATAAGAAAAATAAACAGAAGAGGGGTCTTTTAGTGTTACTCCATTATCTAAAATTTCCAAACGTTTATTTTTTTGAAATTCAAGTTCTACTTCAGATAGATCTTGACGGTTATTAACACCTTGAGCCTCTGCTTCATTACAGTAAACACTTTTAACTATAAGTCCCTGTTTATTTGCAAGAGATACAATATCAGTTAAATAAAACTCTTCAGCTGAGTTATTATTTGATATTTGATTTAATAACGAAAATAAAATTTTTGCTTTAGATATGATTACTCCTGAGTTACAAAACTTTATATCTTTTTCATTTTTATCGGCATCTTTATATTCAATTATTTTTGATAAATTATTATTTTTATCAACAACCATTCGTCCATATTCTTTTTGATTATTTGATAAGAATCCCAAAACTGAAAGATCTGCTCCTTTTTTTTTAGTATTAATTAGTTTTTTTATTGTATCCACAGTAATTAGGGGGCAATCGCCATAAAGAATAATTAAATCTTCTGATTTTGTTTCGAATTCTTTTGCAGATAAAATTGCATGGCCTGTTCCAAGCTGATTTGATTGAACAAATAGTTTAATGTTAATCGATAAACTTTTAATAAAATTTTTAATCTCGGTAGCGTCTTTAGAAATGACAATTCCTATATTCTTAGCTTTCGCCTTTATAGCTAAATTGATTGAATAATATATCATAGGAATATTGCCTACATGATGTAGAACTTTAGGACTGTTAGAATTCATTCTAGTCCCTTTGCCAGCGGCTAAAATTAATACTGAAAGAGCCATTTGTACTTTCCTTAATAATTTATATTTAATATCATTCTTATTATAAATGTTAAATAAAGAAATTTTTCAAACATTGAAAAGGATAATAGATGAATAAAGCTGCTATTTTTGATTTAGATGGAACATTGGCGGATACAGCTTTAGATTTGTTAAATGCAGGTAATTTAACATTTGAAGAAATGGGAATTAATTATAGGTTAAAAGAAAATCTTGATGAGGGTATATCCTCTAAAGGAGGAAGAAGTACTATTAGGGAAGGTTTGTTGAAAGCAAATGGTTATATTGAAGAGGAAAGTGTTGAGAAACTATATCCGATTTTTTTAAAAAACTATGAAAAAGTTATTGACGAAAACTCTAAACTTTATGATGGTACTTTGGAAATGTTAGAGTTCTTATCAAGTAAGAAAATTAGACTTGGTGTGTGTACTAACAAACCAAAAAAACAGGCAGATATTTTACTAAAAAAATTAGGAATTCACTCTTTTTTTGAAATAATAGTTGGACCTGATACATACGGTTGTGCAAAACCAAATCCAAAACCTTTAAAAAAAATTATTGATTTTTTGGGATCTTCGCTTAATTCGTCAGTTTTAGTAGGAGACACAAGTACAGATTACATGACTAGTCAAGCGGCTAGTGTNCCTTTTATTCTGGTCTTATATGGACATGGTGTTGTTCATCAAAATTTTAATACTTCTTGCACTCCTTATTTAGCAAAATCAGCTTTAGGAATGGCAGATTTAATTCTCAAAATAATAAAAAAGTATTGAAATTTCTTTCAGAAGTTTTATGGTTTTTAATNAATAAGCGGGTGTAGCTCAATGGTAGAGCAGCAGCCTTCCAAGCTGAATACGTGGGTTCGATTCCCATCACCCGCTCCATTCCTTCAATATAAAGAATTCTACACTGTTATATTCTCAATGGCCTTTATACAATTTTTACTCCATTTGTGTATATCGAATTCATTTATTTGTTCCATCATTCTTATCCAGCGATGAAGTTTTTCTTCTGAAGACATTTTTAAGCCTATGTTTATTGCTTCGGTTATAGCTTCGATATCATAAGGGTTTACTATAATTGCTCCATCTAATTCTTCAGCTGCGCCAGCAAATTGAGAAAGTATAAGTACTCCCGGATTAGATGGATCTTGAGCTGCAACATATTCTTTAGCAACTAAATTCATACCGTCTCTAAAAGGTGTTACCAATCCAATTTGACTTCTTCTGAAAAATCCAGCAAGAATTTTCCTATTAAAACCTCTATTTAAATACCTGATTGGTGTCCAATCAAAGTCTGAATATAAACCATTAATATGACCCGCTTCTGTTTCTAACTCTTGTCTAAGTTCTTTATATTGCCAAACGTCTCCTCTTGATATTGGAGCTATTTGCATAAGAGTNCTATTTCTTTTATGTTCTGGATATTTTTCTAATAAATTTTCATATGCTTTAAATCGGTTTATTATTCCTTTGGAATAATCTAATCTATCTACTCCTATAATCAGATTTGATTTTCCTAAGCTTTCAACTAGCCTATTAACATGAGTAGATCCCACTGCATTTTTTGATAATTCTACAAATTTTTCAGTATCGATAGAAATTGGAAAATGTTGTACTTTTACTTTTTTTCCTTTGGCAAAAACAAATCCTTCGGTATCGATTGTTCCATTCATTTCTCGAATTATATAGTCTAGAAATGACAGAACATAGCTCTTTGTTTGAAAACCAATGACATCAAAATCTAAAAGAGATTCAACAATCTCTTTATGGTCTGGTAGTGTCATCAAAACTTCTTTTGAGGGCCAAGGAACATGTAAGAAAAAACCCATTTTATTTGTGCATTTTTTTTTCCTGAGTTCTCTAGCCAAAAGTATAAAATGATAATCTTGTATCCAGATTATATCTTCTTTCAACAAAAAGGGGTTAATCAAATCTGAAAAAATATTATTTACTCTTTGATATCCTGTATATTTCTTCTTAGAATATTCAACTAAATCTAATCTATAATGAAGTAGTGGCCATAAAGATGCATTAGAATAACCGTTATAAAAATTGTCATAATTTTCTGGAGAAAGTTTGAGTGTGACATATGTAACATTTTCATTTTTTAAAATCTCAGGTTGTATATTTTCTTCATTTGATATTTCCCCACTCCATCCAAACCAAACACCGCCATTCTTTTTTAATGACTCCTCTATTGCNACACCTAATCCACCNGCAGACTCTTTGTTTGTCAAAGAAGGTAACATCACCCTATTTGATATCACTATAAGACGGCTCAATTCAAACCCCTATATAAATGGTTTAATTTTAATGATTGGCACCTAATTTTTTTTGAGCAAAAAGACACAAAATTTAAAAATTTAAGAACTGATGTTGTATCTTTAATAAAAAAGTTAGCCAATGTATTACTTTGATATCCTACTTTAATAGAATAACCACCTAAATTATTTACAGATTTAAATCCATATTCGTCAGTGACATCATCACCAATAAAAACAGGTATTTTGTTCAAAAAAGGTTGTTTATTCATAAAAAAATTTATAGCCTTTCCTTTATTTGAATTCTTTGGAACTAATTCTAATACCTTGTTGCCTTTTAATAATTTAAGATCACTACCACTAATTATTCGATTAATAACACTGGTAGCTTTTTTTTCTATTCCAGGTGCATTACGATAATGTAACGCAACAGAAATATTCTTTTTTTCAATCATACTTCCAGGATAATTTTTTGAAAATGTATATAGCCTCTTATATATATCTGATGGAATAGGTTCTATATTATTTCTTAAATATTGCCCATGATTATTAGTATATTCTAAACCATGAATACCAGATACTGAAAGTTTTAAAGGATTAATAATATTTTGAATATCTTGGACCATCCTTCCGCTAATTAAAGCTAGGGCTCCATTTAGTTTATTTCTTAAATTGTATAGTAGATATTTAAGGTTTTTGGGCACAATTATATTATTTGGATGATTAGCATATGGTATTAATGTTCCGTCTATNTCTAAAAAAATAGCAAGCTTATTTTGGGATAAAAGCTTAATTATTCTTGATTCAATGCAATTTATATTTTGAAATTTAAGCATCAGAGAGATGTAATTTTTTTTAAAAAAAATGTACATTTTATGTATAATAATATTTAAAAATTCTGATATAGTTGTCTAATAATTAATCAAAAACACTTAAATGCTCATAAAAAAAACAATTGATGGTTATTAATTCTAAACTTTTGATTTCATACTTTTATTTTAGATTGCTTTTTTTTAACAGTTNNAAAAGGANAAAAATATGTCAAAAGTAAAGAAAGCCGTTTTTCCAGTTGCTGGTTCAGGTACTAGATTTTTACCTGCAACCAAAGCTATGCCTAAAGAATTACTTCCGATAATTGATAAACCATTAATCCAATATGCTGCAGAAGAGGCAGTTCAGGCTGGTATTGATACATTGATCTTTATTACAGGAAGGAATAAGCGAGCGGTTGAGGACCANTTCGATAATAATCAAGAGTTAGAAATGGCACTTAGGTCAAAAGGTAAAAACAAACAAGCTGATATGGTTAGGAATATATTACCTGAAGGTATAGAATGTTTATTCGTTAGACAACCAGCGCCTCTCGGTTTGGGACATGCGGTCTTATGTGCCAAAAGAGCCGTTGGTAATGATCCTTTTGCAGTTCTCTTAGCTGATGATTTTATAGTAAGTGAAGAAAAAGGTGTAACTTCTGATTTAGTAAGCGCTTTTGAAAAAAATAGTAAAATTCAACTTTCAGTTATGGAAATTTTTGGTTCGGAAATTTCTAACTATGGAGTAGTTCAATATAATCCGATTAACGGAAAAGTTGAAGGTTTAGTAGAAAAACCAGAAGAAAATTTAGCCCCTTCTAATTCTGCTTCTATTGGAAGATATGTACTAACTGCAGAAATTTTTGATATATTAGAAAACCAAACAGTTGGAAAAGGTGGAGAAATTCAACTTGCTGATGCTATAAATATTTTAGCAAAAGAAAATAAGGTTGAAACTGTAAAATTAAAAGGTAACAGATTTGATTGCGGATCAGTTAAAGGTTATTTGGCTGGAATAAATTTTGTTGCCAATAAGTTAAAAATAAATAATTAAAAATGAGCAAAGAACTTTCTTGTTTTAAAGCTTATGACGTTCGTGGAGAATTAGGTGTCAATTTTGATAGTGATATTTGCTATGTGATTGGTTGTGCTTTTGCAGAGATTATAGATCCTAAAGTTGTTATCTTAGGAAGAGATGTGCGTGAATCATCTCCTGAATTATATAAATCTTTATCAAAAGGATTAATGGATCAAGGTGTAAATGTTTATGATATTGGTATCGCTGGTACCGAAGAAGTGTACTGGGCTACAACGCATTTTAAAGCTTGTGGTGGGATTATGGTTACGGCATCACATAATCCAATCTCTTTTAATGGCCTTAAGATGGTAAAATCCCAATCCCAACCTTTAGATGATAGTGAATTTAAAAAAATAAAAAAAACAGCTGAAAAAAAAATTTTTCCAATTAAAAAAAATAAAGGATTACTTTTTGATAAATGTTCTGAAAGCAAAATTGCCTACGTTAATAAATTACTTACATTTATTGATGTAAAACTGTTGCCTTCTCTCAATATTGTAATTAATTCGGGTAATGGTGCTTTGGGTCCCACCTTTGATCATTTCGAAAAAAAATTATTAAAAAAAAATAAAAATTTAAATTTTATAAAATGTCAGCATAATCCTGACCCCAGTTTTCCAAATGGCATACCCAATCCCTTACTTAAAGAAAACCATCAAATAAATAAAAATTTAGTGATTTCAAATAAAGCTGATATTGGTATTGCTTTTGATGGCGATTTTGACCGTTGTTTCTTTTTTGATGAATTTGGAGCTTTTGTTCCAGGTGAATATATTGTTGGTTTATTAGCAGAAAGCTTCCTATTAAAAGAGCCTGGTTCTAAAATTATTCATGATGCTAGAGTGGTTTGGAACATACAAGATATAGTAAAAAATAATAATGGATTCTCTATTGCATCAGTAACTGGTCATGCTTTTATTAAAAAATCAATGCGTGAAAATAATGCCATTTATGGCGGAGAAATGTCCGCACACCATTATTTTAGAGATTTTTCTTACTGTGATAGTGGTATGATACCTTGGTTGCTTATAGTAGAGCTTATGGGTAAAACTGGAAAAAAACTTTCTGAATTAATTAAGGAAAGAAAAGAGAAATTTCCAAGCTCTGGCGAAATTAATTTTACAATAAGTCAACCAAAAAAAATATTTGAAAAAGTTTTAAAATATTATGATGGCCAGTATTTATCCTATGATAATTTTGATGGTCTTTCACTTGTTTTTAAAAATTGGAGATTTAATTTACGTAGTTCAAACACTGAACCTCTTGTAAGATTAAACGTGGAAACAAAAAACGGTTCTGAATTTTTAAACCAATGTGTAACTGAATTAACCGAAATATTGGTCAATTAGATAAATTATTTCTTTAAATTGAAAATCATCTATTTCAATTCTTGACACTAATTACTATCTTGAATTATCTGTTTTGTTAAACTTTGAGGTATAGTGTTGGACTGGTTTTTTAAAAATTTTTTAATAATATTTCTATTCTTTTTTATAAACTTTGAATTACTTGCAAATGAAAAATTAAAAGTAGTTACTACCTTCACCATAATTTCTGATATAACTAAAAATATAACAGGTGACGCCGCTGATGTGGTGTCAATCACTAAGCCAGGTGCCGAAATACATGGATATCAGCCTACACCCAAAGATCTGGTTAAAGCATATGATGCTGATCTAATTCTTTGGAATGGAATGAACTTAGAATTGTGGTTTGAGCAATTTTTTTCCAGCCTGAATGATGATGTACCATCTATAATTGTTTCAAAAGGCATTTCTGATATAAATATCAAATCAGGTGATTATAAAGGAAAACCAAATCCACATGCATGGATGGGTTTAAATGAGGCGCTAATTTATATAGATAATATTGTTGATGCACTTTCAAAATATGATAATCAAAATAAAGAACTATATTCAAAAAATGCTTATGAATATAAACAAAAAATTATTTCAACCATTGAGCCTTTAAAAAAGAAAATACTAAATATCCCCTTGAAACATAGGTGGTTAGTTACTTGTGAGGGGGCATTTAGTTACCTTGCAAGAGATTTAAGACTCGAGGAATTATACATCTGGCCTATGAATGCAGACGAAGTAGGAACACCAAAACAAATTAAAAATGTGATTGATAAAATCGAAGAAAACGAAATTCCAACTATTTTTTGCGAAAGTACTGTAACTCAGACACCAGCTAAGCAAATTGCTAAAGAAACAGGTATAAATTTTGGTGGTATTCTTTATGTAGATTCATTAAGTGATAAAAATGGACCAGTCCCAACATACTTGGATTTATTGAGATCAACTTATGAAACAGTAGAAAAAGGATTAAATTTTCAAAATCAATGAGATTTTAAATGAATAACTCATCAATAAGCTTGTCAGTAAAAAATGTTACAGTTAGCTATAGAAATGGTCATAGAGCTTTATGGAATGCTAGTTTTGAAATTCCATACAGTACAATAACTGCTCTAGTTGGTGTAAATGGTGCTGGAAAATCAACCCTTTTTAAAGCTATTATGGGATTTTTACCAATTTCTGAAGGTACTATAAATATTAATGGAAAATCTGTTTCAGATGCTCTCAAAACAAACTTAATATCCTATGTTCCCCAGTCTGAAGAAGTCGATTGGTCTTTTCCAGTGTTAGTTAAAGATGTGGTTATGATGGGTCGTTATGGACACATGGGATTTTTGAGGATTGCTAAAAAAAGCGATCATTTTGCAGTTGAAGAGGCATTATCCAGAGTGGGTATGTTAGAATATAGCAATAATCAGATTGGGGAATTGTCAGGTGGTCAAAGAAAAAGAGTTTTTTTAGCTAGAGCAATAGCTCAAGAAGGTAAAACAATCCTATTAGATGAGCCCTTTACTGGGATAGATGTTAAAACAGAAGACCAGATAATCAATCTTCTAAATGAATTCCGTAAAGAAGGTAAAGTTATGTTAATTTCAACACACAATTTGGGCTCAGTTCCTGAATTTTGTGATAGGTCGATTTTAATAAAAGGAACCATTTTAAAATATGGTTTAACAGAAAATGTTTTTACAAGAGAAAATTTAGAAAATGCATTTGGAGGTGTTCTTAGACATTTTTCATTAGGTGGTAGAGATCTACATGAAGATGGTGATAAAAGGGAAGTCTCTATTTTAACAGATGACGAACGACCCTTTGTACAATATGGTAATGTACCCTTAAAAAAAGATAAAAAATGATTGAGCAACTCATTGAACCCTTTAATTACAACTATATGATAAATGCAATGTGGGTTTCTACGTTAGTAGGTATTGTTTGTGCATTTCTATCTTCTTTTTTAATGCTAAAAGGTTGGTCATTAATAGGCGATGCATTGTCTCACTCTGTTGTTCCTGGTGTAGCTATTGCATATGCTATTGGAATTCCTTTTGCCTTTGGAGCTTTTATTTCAGGAGGTATAGCAGCGGGTACAATGCTTTTTCTTTCAGAGCGCTCTGGTCTAAAAGTAGATGCTGTTATTGGGATAATTTTTACATCTTTTTTTGGATTGGGGTTATTCATTATTTCCATCAACCCCATGTCTATTTCTGTTCAGACCATAATTATGGGTAATATTCTAGCAATTTCTTTTGAGGATATAATTCAAGTTGGAATTATTGGTTTTTGTTCTCTTTTGATATTATGCATTAAATGGAAAGATCTAATGGTTTCATTTTTTGATGAAAACCATTCAAGAACAATAGGTATAAATCCAAGATTGATAAAAGCTTTATTTTTTACGTTATTATCTGCATCAATTGTTGCAGCTCTGCAAACAGTTGGGGCTTTTCTCGTCATTGCTTTAGTTATTATCCCGGGTGCTATTGCTTATTTAATATGTGATCGCTTCCAGTACCTTATTATAGTATCTGTTTTAGTAGGAGCATCTACTTGTTTTTTTGGAGTATATTTAAGCTATTTTTTAGATGGTGCTACTGGTGGAATAATCGTTACCCTTCAATTTATATTATTTATATTATTTTTTATTATTGCTCCAAAGTATGGTCTTACTTCTAAATGGAGAAAATCCAACATTACTTTGGGAAATCACTGAATGTTAAACTTTGACATATTAGTTGAGCCATTTAAGTATAATTTTATGATTAACGCTTTTATTATTTCGTTAATTATTTCAATACCAACTGCACTTTTATCGTGTTTTTTAATATTAAAGGGATGGGCTCTTTTAGGTGATGCAATTAGTCATGCGATTTTACCAGGAATAATGATTGCTTTTATCTTAAATATACCTCTTTTAATCGGTGCTTTTATAAGTGGTTTATCATGTGCAGTTCTTACTGGTTATATCTCTAATAATTGTAGATTAAAGNCAGACACAGTTATGGGNGTTTTATTTTCTGGATTTTTTGGAATAGGGATGATCTTATATTTTTTTGTAAATACGAACATTCACCTCGATCATATTTTATTTGGAAACTTATTAGGTGTTGAAAGTCATGAAATGAAAACAATCATACCTATATCTATATTAGTTTCCTCAATAATAATATTAAAATGGAAAGATTTTTTATTATATTCTTTTGATTTGGTTCAGGCTAAGGCCTCTGGATTAAAAGTAGGTGTTTTACATTATATCTTACTTTCAATAATTTCTTTAACAGTAGTAGTCACCCTCTCTGCAACAGGTCTGATTTTAGCTGTTGGTTTAATAATAACACCCGGTGCTATAGCTTTTCTTCTTACAAGAAATTTCTTAAACATGCTCTATGTTTCAGTATTAGTTTGTATGTTTTCTATGTGTTTTGGCACCTATTTAAGCTTTTATATAGATAGTTCACCTGCTCCAACGATAATATTGGTTTTAACCGCTTTATTTTCTTTTTCATTCATATATAGAATTTTATTAATTCCTAAAAGTTCAACATGATATTTTTAGAACTTTTAAAAACATAAAATATTTTTATCTTAATTCAGCAGCTGTATTTCCTCCATCTACTGTAAGGACGTGTCCTGTAGTTCTCTTCATTTGTGCTAATGCTGTAAATCCTTGACCTACATGTTTAGCCTCAACCTCCTGCTGTAACAGATTACCTTCCATATATACTTGTTCACTTATTCCTCTAGACTTTGAACGTTCTTTAATAAAATTGTCTGTAAGTAAGCCTGACCTTATTCTATCAGCATTAATGCCATTAACTCTTATTTTATCATTTCCTAATTCTAAAGCTAGTTGACGCATTAAGAACATAGTGGTTGCTTTAGGAAGACCATAAGCACCCATTTTACTTCCAGGGTTAATAGCTTGTTTAGATATATTGAATAAGATTTGCCCTCCTCTTTTTTGTAGTTTCATAATTTTAGCAGCTTCAACTGCAAAAGATTTATGTGCAAAGAAATTTAATTCAAAAGCTTTTCTTAACCTCTTATCGTCTAGTTCTAACATGAGTCCACTTGTGGCATTCCCAGCATTAGAAATCAATATGTCTATGCCTCCAAAATTCAAAATTGCATGATGCATAACTTTTTCAGCTGATCCTTTTTTTGTAATATCGCAAGCAAAAGCACGATCAAATTTCGTGAGTTGTTTTAGTGCATTTTCTAGAGCTTTTTGGTCTTGGTCAACAAGCAGAATGTTAGCTCCCAACTTTGAGAATTCCTTAGCTGTTGCGAGGCCAATAGTTCCAGCTCCTCCTGTAATAACTATAACATTACCTTGAAATATTGGCGCTATTCCTTTACCCAGTTTAGCTTGTTCTAATGACCAATATTCACAGTCAAACATATCTTTTTCTTTTAAAGGATAAAAACCACCAAAATCTTCTCCAACTGCCCTGACTCTAAGGTTTTGTTCAGCTAAATCAGCCGCCGCCGCCGCCGCCTTTGCATTAACTCCAATTCCTAGAATTCCGAGACTCTCTATCCAGGCATGCTTTGGATCAGCTTTTAAAATTGTTTTTGGTTCGGTTGCTTTTTTTACTTGTCTATCAAAATATTTTTCATAGGCATTCTTAAAAGCAAGTACCTTTTTTGATATTCCATTAAAGTTTAATTCCGATTTAGAAAGGAAAATAGGTTTTCCTTTTGTACGCAAAACATGATCTGGAGATGCCATGCCTCTTTTTTCAAGAATATTAGTATCTTTCCTTTTAAAAAAATTTAAAACATTTTTATTATTTCTTAAATCAAAGATAGGCATTGGTGCATCCTTAGATCCATTATAATTAGCTATCATCCCTCTTAAAACTGGAAGATAATGAATATTTTTTGTTTTTTTTCTTTCTCCTATTGATGTTGGTTGTTTAAGTTTGAAATACTTAGCAACTTGATTTGTATGATCTACTATTTTTTGATAACTTTCCTTGGCCGTATCTCCAAAAGCGAAATGCCCATGATTCAATAGCAATAAGCCTTCGACATGTGGATTTTTTTCATAGATTTCAGCAGCTTTTTTTGCTAATGCAAATCCAGGCATTATATAAGGTACAACTGCTAATTTATCACCAAATATTTCTTTACAAACCTCTCTTGCTTTAGGGAGATTAGCTAAAATTAAAAATGGCGTAGCATGAGTATGGTCAACAAATTTATGAGGTAAAAAAGCATGTAGTAAAGTTTCTACTGATGGATTAGGTGAGGTACTATCTAGAAGATTATTTCTTTGAATATTAACCATTTCTTCATCACTTAGGTTTCTCAACTGTCTTAATTTACATAGAGGATCAAGACGAACACCAGGAAGGCCAGGTGCTTGAAGAGTATCTAGGTCCCAACCAGAACCTTTAATATGTAGAACTCTTTCTTTTTCTCCGTAAATATTGGTTCTATCAACTTTAACTGAAGTATTTCCACCACCATGCATTACTAAATCAGGATTAAACCCTATTAATCTTGAGGTATAAACTCGTTCGCCCAAATCCTGGTCAGCCTCTAAATCCCCATGATTTTCACGCCATTGTTTTGCTTCTTTATTCTTATATAAATCTTTTATCATTTTTATCTCACTAGTTATTATTTGGAAAAAGGTTTCTCAATCCATCAGAAGATGCCTTACAGATACCTTTTTCAGTAATTAGTCCTGTAATTAATTTTGCTGGAGTTACGTCAAAGGCAGGATTTGACCCAATTGTTCCATCCGGCGTAATTTTTAGNTTGGATATAGATCCTGAATTGTCCTTACCTTGTATAAGCGAAACTTCACTTTCACTTCTTTCTTCAATTGGGATTTCGTTAATTCCATCTTCTATAGTCCAGTCAATTGTAGGTGATGGTAAAGCTACATAGAAAGGAATATTATTATCTTTAGCTGCCAGTGCTTTTAAATATGTTCCAATTTTATTACAGACATCACCTTTAGAAGTTGTTCTATCTGTTCCAACAATTACCATATCAACAAATCCATGTTGCATCAAATGACCTCCAGCATTATCAGTAATATAATTGTGACTAATTCCATGGCTTTTTAATTCCCAGGCAGTAAGTGCCCCCTGATTTCTTGGGCGAGTTTCATCTACCCATACGTGTATAGGTATATTTAAATCATGAGCCTGATACATAGGACTTGTTGCTGTTCCCCAGTCAACTGTAGCTAACCATCCTGCATTACAATGGGTTAATAAATTAACTGGTTCACCTGAGGGTTTACTCTTTGCAATTGATTTAATGATCTCAACCCCATTAAGTCCAATTTTTTTATTTATCTCTATATCTTCATTAGATATGTCTACTGCCATTTTCATGGCTTCAGTTCCTCTTTGTTCAATGGGGATGTTTAAAAGATGACTTCTGCATCGATCTAGTGCCCATTTAAGATTAATAGCTGTAGGTCTTGTTTGAATCAGTTTATCCCAGCAAAAATCTAGATTTTTATTTGATGGATCTCTAAGCATTTGACGTGCAATACCAAATGCAGCAGTTGCACCAATTAATGGTGCACCTCTTACTGCCATATCACTAATAGCATTTTCAAAATCTTTGAGTGTTTCTAAAGTAATGATTTTGAACTCATAAGGTAAAAGACGCTGATCTATAATTTTTACTTTATCAAGATTTTTATCATACCAAATAGAATGATAATGGTCTCCATTAACTTTCACAGTATATTCCTTTCATTAAACTTAATAGCTAAAGAGGTTAGTTCTGAGGCATCTTTTATCTTATCTGAATTGAGTATTAACTCTCTACCCATTAATAAATTTCTAGCTTCTAATTTTGCTCTGAAAGATAAATCTTCGATCTGTTCAAAATCTGCATTATGTGCAAGTGATAAACATCTCCTATGCATCTCAATACCACAAACAGAAACAGCATCACTCCAAATGTTTTTGATAACTGAATTTAATGCAAACTGTGAACTTTGGTCTTGATCCTCAAATAAACATTTTGGAAAAAGAATACCTTGTCTATTATTATGCCATAGGTTTGAAAACTCATCGATAAAAGCTTGAATTGTTTCTTCTATAACTTTTAATATCCAGTTTTGGAATGAATCTATTTCAGTAGAATTTTGTCTGTGGGCTGGCTGACTAAAAAAAGCCATTAAATAATTGGCAATATTCATACCTAGATCAAATCCCATAGGACCATAAAATGCAAATTCTGGGTCTATAACCTTTGTATCTGTATCAGTGCACATGATAGATCCAGAATGCAAATCACCATGGCACATTGTTTCTGTATTACTTGTAAATTTTAATAGCATAAGTTGAGCTCTACTTTTCATAGTAACATCGTCTCGAATTATTTTTATTATCGGATCTAAACCTTTAGTATTATTATTCATTTTTGCATCAAAATATGGATCGGTGAAAACAAGATTCTCTGTTATAGACATTAATTCTAAATTTTTTTGAAAAAGGCTAACATCATGTTTCTTATCTTTTGTATCCATGAAGAGATCTGACCCTTTAAATGCCAAACGTGCACAATGTTTTCCTATTACATCTCCTAAGTTTTCTACCTGTTCTCCTGCGATTAATTTACCTCTTAGTATTTTATGACTATCCAGACATTCCATCGCAATTAAACCTTGTTCACGATCAAAATGAAAAACTGAAGGTACAATACCTGGATCTCTATCTTCTTGTCGAACAAGTGCATTATATTCAAAATATGCTCTTTCAAGTGTCAAAGGCCAGCTATCCCCGACTACCCTTACATATGGTAAGGCCTGCTTAATGACTATTTTTCCCTTACTGCCAATAACTATAAATACCAAATTTAGATTCCCATCCCCAACCTCNGTAACGTTCCATTCAGAGAAATTAGTTCCTATTTGATCGGTTATAGCACTAATTTGCGAAAGTCTTTTTGGAAGTTCCTCCAAAGTCAAAGCTGAGTAATTTTTATTCATAATTTTTTCTCCTCATCAGTTAGAATTTCGCTTCTGAATTCAACTTTGTCAATACGATTGACAATTCTCAATTCAGTGATCAATATAAATATTTTACTAACTATTATTAAATGAGTGTTTATGAAAAAACCTGCCTGCCAAATTAGAGGTCTAGAAAAAGCATTTGGTCCAAACAAAGTTTTAAAAAACATAGATTTAGATCTTTTCCCCGGAGAAGTTACTGTCTTGATGGGAGCAAATGGGGCAGGTAAATCTACATTGGTAAAAATATTATGTGGAGTACATCAATCAGATGGTGGTTCAATTAATTTATTTGGAAAATCTTTTAAACCAAAAAAACCTTTAGAGGCATTTGATGAAGGAGTAGTTACCGTTCACCAATCAATAAATGATGGTGTTATTCCTGATTTGGATGTTGCTTCTAATTTGATGTTAGACCGTCTTACCGACAAAAAGTCTGGTTTTTTTATAAGTGAAAAAAACCTAAGAATTGAATCAGAGAAGATTGCAGAAATAATGGGGTTATCATTTGATAGTAAAAAACCTGTTTCTGAGCTGGGTGTAGCGGATCGTCAACTAATAGCAATTGCAAGAGCAATGGCACGAAACCCTAAAGTATTGATACTTGATGAACCAACTTCCTCTCTTTCAGCAAAAGAAGCTGATAGATTATTTAAATTAGTGGATAGATTAAGAAGTACAAACGTGGCAATACTATATATCTCACATAGAATGTCTGATATTAGACAAATTGCCGATAAGATAATTTGTATGAGAGACGGTTCTATATCTGGAACATTTGCTAAAAAACCATTGGACTATGAGGGTGCAGTTACTGCAATGATAGGTCATAAAATGACTGAAGTTAATGTTAAAATACCTGAAAAAGGTAAAGAAATTTTATGTTTATCAGATTTAAGATTAGATAAAGAAAGTTTAGAAATTAATCTTAAAATTTACCAAAATGAAGTAGTTGCCGTAACGGGCCTTTTGGGAAGTGGTAAAACTCAACTAGCCTCAATCCTGTTTGGTGTAATGAAACAATTTAGTGGTAAAGTTTATTTAAACGGAAATATTTACTCCCCTTCAAGTCCATTAGAAGCAATTAAATTAGGTGTTCACATGAGCCCTAAGGATAGATCATCAAATGCTGTAATTAAAGATTTTGATATTGAAAGAAATTTGACAATTCCCTTTTTGAATGATTACTCTTGGTTATCCTTGCTTAAGTTTAATTCATTAAAAAATGTTGCAAAAGAAACAATAAGTGACTTAGGAATTGTGTGTCAGTCCGAAAATGACGATATTGAAACCCTTTCAGGAGGAAATCAACAAAAAGTTGTTGTTGGTCGTTGGTTATTACAGAATTGTAGTCTTCTTGTACTAGATGAGCCATTTCAAGGAGTTGATATTAAAGCCAGAAGGGACATTGGCAATCATATAAGAGAAACCTCAAATAATAGAGCTACCATTGTTTTTGTTGCAGAATTAGATGAAGCTCTTGAAATTGCAGATAGGGTTTTAGTTATGAATGAGAAAAACCTAGTTGGCGAACATATCAACCGAAATGTAGATATTAACAAAATTTTAGTAGAAATAGCTGGTCAAAGTACATTAGGTGAGCTTGGTAGGTGAAATATGAACAATGAATTTGGAATGAGAGAATTTTCTATAAAATATGGATTTCTTGTATTATTAGCTGGTTTAATCTTATTCTTTTCTTTTTTTGCAAGCGGATTTGCTGGTCCACGTTCAGCTGTCTTTATTTTTCAGTCGGTTGCCATTACAGGAATTTTAGCATTAGGTGTAACGTGTACTTTAGTTGTTGATGGTTTTGATCTCTCAATTGGATCAGTTGCTACTTCTTCATTAATGATGTCTGCCTATATGCTTGTCATATTAGAACAAAGTGCTTTTGTTGCTGTTGTTGCATGTTTGTTAATGGGTGCTTTTGTGGGTCTTATCAATGGNTTATTAATAGTAAAAATGAAAGTACCCGATTTGTTAGCAACGCTAGGAATGATGTTTTTATTAATTGGTTTGCAAAGAGTTCCTACGGAGGGCAGATCAATAGCTACAGGAATGAGATTACCCTCTGGAGAAGTTGCAGATGGAGTTTTTCCAGCTAGCTTTTTATGGATTGGAAGACATCGATTTGATGTTTTTCTTGAGAAATTAATACCAGTTCCAGTTGTAATTTTTTTAGTAGTCGCCTTAATCATCTGGATATTTCTAGAACTTACTCGTCATGGAAGATTAATGTATGCAATAGGATCCAATGAAAGGGCGGCCTCATTGGCAGGAACAAATGTAAATTATTATAAAATTTTAGCTTATGTCATTTCTGGTATTACTGCCTCTATTGGAGGATTGCTATTATCTGCAAGGCTTGGAAGAGGGGATATTGCTTCAGGAAATAATCTTTTATTGGATAGTGTTGCAGCGGCACTTATAGGTTTTGCGGTACTTGGAGCAGCTAAACCAAACGCGTTAGGAACAGCTATTGGCGCACTTTTTGTTGGAGTGTTACTTCATGGTTTGACTATGATGAATGCACCATACTATACTCAAGATTTTGTAAAAGGAGGGGTTCTAGTTATTGCTTTAGTTTTTACCTTTGCTCTTACATCAAGATCTCGTAAGGGAGGTCATTAATCAAAATTTGTTTTTAAATTGAAGGGAGTGTTATTTATGAACAAAATTTTAAAGAAAATAGTATCATCTATTGGAGGCTTAATACTTTTATTTACTGGTTTTTCAACAGCTTTTGCGGGAATGCCAGCTCCTTTAGATGATCCTGGTAAAGTAAAAATTGCATTAGTGCGTTTTTTAAGCACTGGTGATTTTTTTCAAGCTTATCTGGGTGGTGTTGAATCTCAAGCTCAAGCAATTGGTGTTGATCTTAGAGTTTTTGACAGTAGGCAGGATGCTGCATTGCAAGCAGATATGGTTGATCAAGCAATTGCTCTAGGTGTTGATGGAATTATTATTCAACATGGACTAACTGAATCAATGAAAGATGCAGCCCAAAGAGCTGTGGACGCTGGAATTAAAGTTGTGGCATTTGATGTTAATGTAGAAAATCCCGCAATTCCACAAGTTGAACAATCTGATTATATGCTAGGTAAACTAGCGCTAGAGCAGGCTATTAAAGATAATGGAACTTCATTTAAAGCAGGTTATGTTTATGTGCCTGGCATTGCCCCATTAGATAGAAGGGATAAAGCTTGGCAAGAAGTTAAAGCGGCTAATCCAGGAATAGAAGAAGTTGCTGTTTTTGGAACATTAGATAATCCCATAGCCAATTCTAATGCAAATCAAGCAAGGTCAGTTTTACAAGCTAATTCAGATATTACAGTAATGTTTGCACCTTACGATGAATTTGCTAAAGGTGTAAAACTTGCAGTAGATGAAGCAGGACTGACTGATCAAATTGATATTTATTCAGCGGATGTTTCAACAGCTGATATTTCTCTCATGAGAGAGAGTGGATCAGCTTGGGCAGCAACAGTTGCAACAAATCCTGCAGTTGTTGGAGAGGTCTGTGTAAGATCTTTAGCAATCATGTTAACAGGTGGTGATCCTGGAAGTAGTGTAATTGTACCTCCTACATTAATAACTCAATCTTTCTTAAATGAGCAGGACATAAAGAATATGGAAGATCTGGGTAATAAGATGCCACAATTTCAGCATGCAGATGTTGCGATGACAGATTGGATGCCATTACCTAAGCGATAAAATATCATGGGTGGAGATAATTTCTCCACCCAAATATTTCTTGTTTAATTTGTTCATTTTTATGGTGTCAAAAAAGTTAAAATGGTAAAAAGGCATCATCCTCTTTATTTAGAAACAATAAACTTACTAGCTAATGGTGCTTCAAGTAGGACTAGTGAATTTCATCAATTTGTGTTTTCTAGTTTAAATGTTGATCAAGTTCAGAGTAGATACGTAGTTCTAAGGAATTTTATTGAGGAAGATCATAATTTAATTTTTTTCACAGATCAGAGAAGTCCAAAGGTTAATGCTATTTTGAAAAATAGTAGAACAGAATGTTTATTTTATGATAATGTAAAAAAAATTCAGCTAAGGATAAAAACACAGTCTTACATATTAAATGATAAAAAAAAGATAAGTGAGTATTGGGAAAAAGTTCCTTTAGTTTCAAGACAATCTTATTCAACCCAATTGCCCCCATCAACAGTTATAAAAGGTGAGCAAATAGATCCAAGTAATGGATTAAGTTTAGAAGAAGACCATAATGAAAAAAGCTTTTGTAATTTTTGTGTTATAGAAAATTATATTAAAGAAATTGACTTTTTATCATTAACCTCATCACCACATAAGCGAATTAGTATTACTATAGATAATACAAAAATTATAATTCAGGATCTAATACCTTGAGTAACCTTAAATAGCATCTATACATTTAGGGTCATTATTTTTGGGAGAATTTACGTAATTACCTACTCTATGACATTGAAGTTTTTGAGGTTCATAAGTATAGTTGATTTCAAATTCTCTGATCCAGCATAATCTTTCTTTTTTACCCAAAATAACTGGTTGTCTATGATGTATATTAGCTAGACTTGGACTAGCTTCCTTGGTTATTATTGAACAACCAATCTCGTTATATACCCCAGCAAAATATATAATCTTATTATCATCATGGATAAAAAAAGGAATTTTTTCTGAATTATTGGATTTTTTCCATTCATACCAACCGTTAGAAACAACAATACATGGTTTTGTTTTCTTAAAAGCTGGCTTTTCTTTTAATGTCTCAATTCTTGCATTTATAAGGTTCATAGGCTTATTTGCCCATGTTGGAGAAAGCCCCCAATAAAAAAGTGTTGGTTTAGGTGTTAAAATAAGGATATCATGTGAGGGTACGATATTATAGCTTGGTTTTATATCAAAACCTATTTTATCAGCTACTTTTTTTTTATNATAAAGTGTAAACCTACCACACATATCTACTATCTATTGAGCTCTCTTTTTTTCGTCAATGAAACCTAAAAACATCGCAACAGTAAGTGCACCTAAATATGAAGTCACATTAGTACCGACATCTAATTTAGGGTTAACTTCAACAAAATCAAATCCTACTATATTCATTTTATTTGCTAAGCTTTTAAGGGATTTTTGTAGTTCTTCAAAATTAAAACCATTTGGTTCTGCGGATACACAGCCTGGTACTAATGACATATCATAAGAGTCAATATCAATCGTAACGTAACAATCTTCATTATTAGGTAGGTGTTCCCAAATATTTTCCGGNCCCTTATGTCTTATTTCACTCATTTTAATGATATGGCTTCCGTTATTTAAAGCATCATTAACATCTGATTTATGGTCACGCATACTTCTAATACCTACNTGACTCAATGATTTCACATGATCCAATTTATGTAATAACCTAAAAGAAGTAGAGTTAGTATACTTCATGCCTTCCTGTATTTTGGAGTAATCAATATGTGCATCTAATTGTACTACATGCAGTGGTTTATTAAAGCCTCTGACAATAGGATAAGTTATAGTATGATCTCCACCTAGTACTATTGGAAGGATTTTCTGTTTAATAATTTTTTTTATAACAGAAGTTAATTTCTCCATAGTAACATCGCCCCTACTTGGGGTAATGTCTATATCACCAAGATCAACTATTAAATTGTTAGATATTGCATCCCGAAGATATTCTTTGTCGTTTTCAATATCATAAATCGCACCACCACCAAATCGAAGAGAATGTTCCCTGATAGATCTNGCACAAAACCTTGATCCCCCAACAAAAGGAGATCCTTCATCATATGGTACTCCTAAAACGGCATAGGTTGCATCTATATTATCTAAGTTTTTACATATATTTGATCTTAAGAATGTTGGTATTCCAGAGTACCCTCTGTTTGCATCAATATCAGCAATTAATCGGCTATTTTTCATGAATATGATCTCCTATGTTTCTTTATAACTTCTTTAAATACTCCAAGCCAAAATTCTTTGGTTTGTGCACCTGGAATGACATATTCATTGTTAAGGATAAAAGTTGGGATACCGGTGATTCCAATTCTTCTATATTTATTTTCTATTTCTTGAATAGAATTGATGTCTTTTTCATTTTCAAAAAGTCTAGTTGATAGTTTTTTTGTTAAACCTGACTCTTTGGCTATTTTTATTAAATGATTTTTGTTACCAAGGTCCGTTCCCTTATAGAAATATGCAATAAACAAATTTTCTACGACACAGTTAGCTTTTTTTTCTAATTGCCCCCAATGAATTAACAAGTTTGAATTCATTGTATTAGGAGTTTTAAGAATTTTTGATAAATCATGATCAATATTATTTTCCTGAAATTTATTTATTATTGGAGTATAGGTCTCAATAGTTTTTTTTTGGTTTCCAAATTTTGTTACTAAATATTTTCTCCTATCCATGCCTTCTTTTGGCATATCTGGATTTAGTTGAAAAGGGACCCATGTGATTTGAAACAAGTTAGAATCAAAATGATTTTTTGCATTATCAAAGCTTTTTTTACCAATATAGCACCATGGACAAATTGTATCAGATAAAATTTTTATTTTTATCAACATAATCACATTTTATTACTATATCATCTATAAATCACCAAGTTTAAAAATATCATATTTATTTTATATAATAATACCCTATTAATAAACTCAGGATTGACAAACCTTATAATTTTGGTAAGGATTGTTTTTATTCCTGACAATTTAAGTCAGGTATTAGATTAAGGATATTAAAAATGGCAGAAAGGAAGGTTGAAAGTTTGCTTAATGCAATTGAAAACTTTGATGAAAAATCAAGTCCTAATCAAACTAATAGTACACCTAGTGTGAAAAAAATAAATGCATTGGATTTGATCGGATCATCTAATACAGCAATCATCAGTTTAGGATCTCAAGATTATATATTGAGATTAACTAGACATAATAAACTTATTCTTACCAAGTAAGAATTAATATAGAAGCCAGCGTAAACTCTGCTAGCCATAATAATAAAAGAATGGAGAAAATAATGAATAGCAAGGCAAAGATAACAGTAGCCTCAATAATTTCCATCTTAAGCCTAGCCAGTTTTGGGTTTTCTGATGGTCATTCAGGTGATACTTATGGACCATATCCTGTAACACTAAAAGGTTACACAGGTAATAAGACGAACTCTGTTTCTTATACTGGTCAAATTGGAAGACAAGTGCTGCATACAAGTATTAAGAAATTATCTTCACAAGGTAATGGTGGTGCAAATGCTGGAAAAATAAAAGCAGAAATGATGTCTTATTTTGGAGGAACTGACAAAAATAAGAAAATATTATCTCCTGTGGATAAAGGTGATTTTAATATCAAACAGGAAACAATGAGAGAAATTTCTAATACAAACTTGGCTGGTAAAGCTTCAAAAGGCGTTGTTAATGGATGGCCAGGTCAAATGACTGGAAAAGAAACACTTGCATTTATGATCGATAAAGCTGCCAGCACGAATAAAGGGTTTGATCCAAGCACAGGATACGATTATATCCAGTTAATTTCAAAGTTTACAATGGGTGCTGTTTTTTATCATCAAGCTTGTGATAATTATCTAGATGAAAAAATGGGTGCTGATAATAAACCGAATAATAAGCCTTATAAAGAGGGTAAGCATTATACAGGTAAAGAGCATTCATGGGATGAAGCTTTTGGATATTTTGGAGCAGCAGCTCATACTTTAAAACTTACCCCAGAACAAAGCTACAATGTTGCTAAAATGAAAGATCTTGAAGCAGCAGATGCCAATGGAGATGGTATGATTGATCTTTTAAGTGAGATGACTTTTGCACATGCCTACTATGCTTCAGCTTTTGATAAAGGTGGTAAAACCAATTATCTAGCTACTATCACAAAAGCATTTGTAGATGGACGTCAACTTATTGCAGATGCCAATGGCGAAGCATTATCAGATGCAGAAAGAGGTAAACTTGTAAATTTAGCAGGGGTTATTTGTTCTAATTGGGAAAAAGTTATTGCAGAGGCTGTATTTAAATATGCTGGCTCTGTCTATAATGACATAACAAAACTCGAAGAATTAGTTGCTTCAAATTCTGATACTAAAAAAGCCTTTAGAACTTATGCAAAACATTGGGGAGAACTAAAAGGTTTCGCAATGTCACTACAAACTGGGAAATATAATCTTGGTGAGACAGCAACTAAGTTAAATCGAATGATTGGAATGGGCCCATTACTTATGAATGCTTCGCAAGTAACTGGAATGAACTCAAGTGGTGAATATTTGAAAGACGAAGGATCAGGTTGGGGAGAATATAAACTTCACATGCTTAAAGTTCAAAAACTAATGGTTGATGCATTTCAAGTAGAGGCAAGAAATAAAGATAAATTGTCTGATATGAGCAACCTTGCTGAAAAATTAGGTGGAAGTAATAGCTCAGAAAATGATTAATTATGAATTAAATTATCACTAATAAAATGATTGATTTTTTTTCAAACATTTTCGAGCACTTCATAGACCCGCGCAAGCGGGTCTTTGTTGGTTATTTAGCAATTTCCATACTTATTGCACTTATTTGGCTAGTATTTTTTAAAAGAGTAAATCTAAAAAACTCATTAAAATTTATTTTTGATAAGAATATATGGTTTTCTAGTTCTTCAAAAGCAGACTTTTTTGTTTTTCTAATAAACCGAATTATATCAATAAGTATTTCTCCAGTTTTAATTACACAACTAGTAATCGCAACAGCAATTTTTTATTGGCTTCATGAAATAAGTTGGTTAAGTTCTGGTTCTTTTCAAAATACACCTGTTCAGGTTGTTGTTTTTCTTTTCACACTTTTTATATTTTTGCTAGACGATTTTTCAAAATATTGGGTTCATCGTTGGATGCATAAGTGGCCNATCCTCTGGGCTTTGCATAAAGTTCATCATTCAGCTGAAGTTTTAACTCCAATGACAGTTTATAGAACCCATCCATTAGAAGGTATTGTTTTCACATTAAGAGGTACATTTACTCAAGGAGTTTCCATATCAACATTTATTTTCTTTTTTGGAAATAATGTTGATCTTTTTACCGTGTTAGGAGCTAATGTTTTGTTGTTTTTATTTAACACAGCTGGCTCTAACTTAAGACACTCTCATATAGGCATTAGATATTGGAGTTGGCTAGAATATATTTTAATTTCTCCTGCTCAACATCAGTTGCACCACTCAGTTGCCCATAGGCACCATGATAAAAATTTTGGTGCAGCTTTAGCTATTTGGGATTATATTTTTGGTTCCTTGCACCACTCTGTAGAAATCGAAGAGTTAAAACTAGGTATTGAGACAAAAGAACAAGATTTTAACAAATTATCGACATTATATTTTTTCCCACTTATTGAAATAAAAAATATTTTAAAAAAGAAAATTCAAAATTTTTTTTATTATTTGAAACTAGTAAAAAGATAAATCTATTAATAAAAACTTAGAGGTAAGCAATGAATTTTAGAAAAATATTTATATTAATTTTTTTAACTTATTTTTGTAACATACCAATTTTATTTGCTAAGGAAATCAATATATATTCACATAGGCAACCATTTTTAATTAATCCTTTTTTAGAGGCTTTTACTAAAGAGACTGGAATAAAAACAAATGTAGTTTATGCCACTAAGGGACTAGCGCAAAGATTGAAAGCAGAAGGAAAAAATAGTCCTGCAGACGTCATTTTGACTGTGGATATCGGTAGATTATATATTTATGAAGATATGGATTTATTAGCTGAAATTAATTCTCCTATTTTAGATCAAAATATACCAGCTCACCTTAAAAGTAAGAGAAATACTTGGTTTGGACTTTCAAAAAGATCAAGAATTATTGCGACTTCTAAAGAAAGAGTTAAAGAAAATGATATACTTAGAGTAGAAGATTTAGCAAAGCCTAAATGGAAAGGAAAGATCTGTAGTAGGCCTGGCAGTCATGTCTACAATAGAGCTTTAATGGCCTCTGTGATAGCAGAATACGGTCTAGAAAAAGCCGAAGAGTGGGCTACTGGTTTGGTATCAAATCTTGCTAGAAGACCTCAAGGAAATGATAGAGCACAAGTAAAAGGNATTTATGAAGGACTTTGTGATATTGCAATCATTAATAATTATTATTTTGGAAAGCTAAAATATTCAGAAGATCCAGTTCAAAGGGAATGGGCTAAATCTATGCGATTAACTTTTCCTAACCAAGAAGAAGGAGATAGGGGAGCTCACATTAATATATCTGGTGGAGGAGTGGCAAAACACTCAAAGAATAAAGAATCAGCCATAAAACTTCTAGAATTTCTTTCCAATAGTAAATCTCAAAAAATGTATAGTGAGATAAATTTTGAATATCCTGTGAATGTTAAAGTTGAACCATCGGAAGAGTTAGTTAGCTGGGGAAATTTTAGAGAAGACAAAATTTCAATTGAAAAAATTGCTCAATTGTCTATCGATGCGCAAAAGATAATTGATAGAGTTGGATGGTAAATCTTTGATATGAAAATGCCATCCTTAAAAAGCGAGAGTATTTTTTTCTCAAGCACATTAATTTTTTCTTTTTTATTTTTATCTCCTATCATTGCTTTATTTATAATAAGTGCAAATAATAGTGACGGTATATGGGAGCACCTTCTAGAAACTGTTTTATTTAAATATGTTTATAACACTGTATTTCTGATGGTTGGGGTAATATTTTTATCTCTTTTTATTTCAATCATACCTGCATGGTTAATATCAAATTATGATTTCAAATTTGCAAAATTTTTTGATTGGATTTTAGTTTTACCAATTGCATGTCCTGCTTATTTGGTAGCTTATGCATATACTGACTTTTTAGAGTATGCCGGTCCTGTCCAAAAATTTGTCAGGTTCTTTTTTGATTATAATTCTGCTGATGAATATTTTTTTCCAGAAATAAGATCTCTTTGGGGTGCAATTTTTGTAATGTCATTTGTGTTATATCCTTATATTTATGTTCTTGCACGAACAGCTTTTAGGAAAGCGCCATTAAGTCTTTACGAAACTTCTAGATTGTACAACAAATCAACTTTTTTTTCCGTTGGTTTGCCATTAGCAAGACCTGCAATTTTTGCTGGCTTAGCATTAGTTTGTATGGAGGTAGTATCAGATTTTGGTACAGTAGAGTATTTTTCATTAGAAACTCTTACTTTAGGAATATTTAATGTTTGGATTGGAATGAATAGTATTACTTCTGCGGCTCAATTATCAATAATTACGTTCATTTTTGTTATTTCTTTACTATTAATAGAAATTAAATCGAGAGCTGCTAGTAAATTTCATGATACAAGTAAAAGAAAAACTTATATTTCTTTAAGGAAACTAAATAGTCAAAAATCAATTTTATGTATTTTGATTTGTCTTTTCCCTCCATTTGTTGGGTTCATTATTCCTGTATTAATTTTAATCTCTAACAGTTTATATGCATTTGATTATGAACCGATTAATGTGTTTATAAAGCCTTTTCTAAATTCTATTTTGGTTTCTTTTTTATCTGCAGCTTTTGTAGTTTTATTTTCTTTTTTAATTGTTTCATATAGCAACGAAACTAAATCTAAATTTGTTAAAACGCTGGCAGGTATTTCATCTACGGGTTATGCCTTTCCTGGTACTATGTTAGCTATCGGAGTTGTGATTTTTATTGGTTTCTTAGACAATCTAATTAATTCAATTGATAAATACATTTTTATTATTCCAAATAATTTATACTTTGGGGGTACTTTTTTTGTTCTTTTGTTTGCTTACATTGTAAGATTTCAAGCTATAGGGTTTGGTTCATTATCCTCAGGTTTTCAGAAAATTCCTCAAAATTTATTTTCTGCAAGCAGATGTCTAGGAAAAACTTTCTTGGGGACTACGATAAAAGTTACTTTTCCTTTGTTATTCCCATTTTTAATAGCTGGTGGTTTATTGGTATTTGTAGATGTTATGAAAGAATTACCAATGACGCTTCTTCTTAGGCCTTTTAATTTTGAAACTCTAGCAACACAAACCTATCAATATGCCCATAGCGAATTAATGGCTGAAGCCTCAATACCTGCATTGATGATTGTTTCTTCTGGATTAATTCCAGTTTTTTTTATGAATAAATTACTTAGAGATATTTAATCTTTATTTACTTAAATTATTTATACAGGCTCTCTTCTCAAACTTTGGCACATACAGTGTACTCCTCCCCCACCTTGAGTAATCATGGAGAGGTTTGGATCAAAGATTTCGAAACCTTCCGCTTTTAAATTAGCCTTCAGCGTTTTAGAAGCTTCAGGCAGAAGCACTCTATCTTTTCCTAGTGCAACCACATTACAACCAAGTTCTATAGTTTCTTGGAAAGGAACTGGAATNATTTTTATTTTTTTATTTTTTAGCCAANTCACTATGTTTGGGTCTGTACAATCTAAACAAACTGCAGCTAGTTTTTCAGCTAACATAACAACCATCAAATCAATATGAACATAATAAGGATCAATATCAGTTATAAATACTTCCCATTCCTCTTTTTCAAACCATTGTTTTAGTTGCTGAGCTGCTCTAAAATGAGATCTACCTTCTTCTCCTTCCCAACCAATTAAAACGCAACCAGGTTCAATTACGTTGAAATCACCACCTTCAAAATGACCAGCTGTTATAAAATCATAAATCGGTATACCTAACTTATTATATGTTTCAATTGCTCTATAGTTTTCACCTCTTCTCCACCATTGTGCCATNTTAGTNATTATTGCCCCAAAAGGTGTCATGATTGAACTATCTCTAGCAAAAATTTGATATGGCAATTCTGGGTCAGGTTCATGTTTGTGTACTTTTACGCCTGCTGAAGAGTATGCAGATATCATTTCTTTATATTGTTTTTTTGCAGTATCAAGATTGTATTCTACATTTCTACGTATAGTTTTTTTTGATACTGAGCTAGTTTTTAACCACTTATAATTTTCAACTGGCCCTAATAATACGTCTTTAAGAACACCGTACTCAGAATTTGCACCCCAATAGTTTAAAATAGGGGTATTCCCGTTATCATTTCTATTTTTTAAAGTAAAATCATTAATTATATCTTTCACAGATTTACTCCATTATTTTAAATTAAAAATTACAAAATTATTTTTGTGTTTCTTTAAAAATCTTATCTAGTGCTCCAGGTTTCATAAATGGGTTTTGATAAAGAGTATCATGGCTTTCTACCCCAACATCAATTATACAATTTGTCTGAGGCCTAGCTACACATAAAAGTATATAGCCATCTTGAGACTGTCTTTTGTTTAAAGCAGTTGCATTTGGTTGTTTTACTTTGCCATCAATGAGTTTGGCNGCACATGTAATACACCCACCATACCTACATGCTATAGGTAAAAGGTGGCCCATATTTTCTACTGCATCTATAATGGCTTCATCATCACCCACCGTTACTTTGAGGTTATTCCTGTTTCTTAAAGTAACGGTATATTTTTTCATAGATGAAGCCAATTGATATTAATTCAACGAATTAGGTCCAAATGTCAGAAGAACAATCTCCGCCTGGATATCTGGTTTCGTGTGCTCTTGAAGGACCATCGGGTTCTTTCCCAAAATCAACAATAAATTTATCATTAATTTTCATTCCTCCGTTTTCAGTATCGCAATCAACGACCACCATTGCACCTCCTTCATCCTTCATTCCTGGATAAAACTGATTATCCCAAGTAGAAAAAAGCGAAGTGGTAACGTATAGGCGTTTACCATCCAAAGATAATTGTATCATTTGAGGCCCACCTTCTATTTTTTTACCGTTAATTTCTGGAGCTTTTCCTAACAAACCACCAATCCATGCTTGTCCAGTTAATTTTGGATTGCTTGGTTCTGAAATATCATATTGTCTGACATCTCCATGAAGCCAATTAGCAAAGTAAAGGTATTTATCATCCATTGACACCAATATATCAGTAATCAATCCAGGAAGTGGGACTGGAAAGAAATCCACTTCTATGGAAGCAACATCAATTACTTTTTTTACTTCTGGATCTGCTCTTTCAGTATTATAATGAAATATGTTTGATGAAAGAGTTGCTCCAACATACCCATGACTAGAATCAGGATTATGAAGCATTCGTGTTTCCAACGGAATTAGACCTTCCTCACCAAGATCAAATGTTTTCTTAACCTCTTTTTTATCCAAGTCCCAAAAGTGGATTCTTCTTCCATACTTATCTTTTCCTACATCATCTAATTCAAAACCTGGTTGAAAGGTTTTTGGTGCTGCCCATTCTGTTGAAACCATCATATTTTTTCTAGGCTGATACCAAAAATCATAACTATATTGGATATCCATATCTTTTAATGATTTCGTCCAAGGACCAACTATTTCAAAATCTTGGTTCAAGTGTAGGTATCCTCCTGGAGATCCACCTTCTGCATCTCCGAGCATGGAAACTATAATGTCTTTACCCATACAATGAACGGTATGTGGTGCAGAAAGATTTGTTTTTTTCTTAACCTCTTCACCATCAACAACTTTAAATATAGAAGGAGCTCTTGGATCAGTTTTTGTATCAATTATATAAAAGTTAGATGTTCTTACACCAGGTAAAATTAAATATTTTCTTTCTTTACTTGAGTCACAATGACATGATGAGCAAGCATTCCATCCAGAATGATGAAGTTCATCACCTATATTGGGCATAGGTAATCTATGTATGACCTGGCTGTATGTAGGACTATTTTCGTCAGCATCAATAGTAGCTAAATAGTCAGGTTTTTCTATACCTGTACCTGTATAAATACATACCGTATAAACTATTTTTTCTTTAGGTGCCTTTACTGCCTCTGCAGGTGATGCATATCCTGGTCCTGTTGTTTGATCTAACATTAATTTCCCCTTCTGATTTAANTAAAATATATCAATTTATAATTGATTAGAGGTTAATAAGAAAACTATCTCCATACAAGTAAATAATTTTTGATTGATTAAACACATTTTAAGAAAACATAATTTAACCATAGTGACTTGACTTGTATCTTTATTATACTCATGATCAATTAATTATATTTATTGGGGAGAAGAAAATGAAAACAAAAGCTGCTTTGGCTGTTGAAGCTGGTAAACCACTAGAAATTGTAAATGTTAATCTAGAAGGTCCTAGAGATGGTGAAGTTCTTGTTGAAATTATGGCAACAGGTGTTTGTCATACTGATGAATTTACTTTGTCAGGAGCAGATCCAGAAGGAATTTTTCCAGCNATACTTGGACACGAAGGAGCAGGTATTGTCAGAGAAGTNGGACCAAATGTAAAATCACTAAAGGTTGGAGATCATGTNATCCCTCTTTATACTCCTGAATGTAGAGAATGTGATTACTGTTTGCATCCTAAAACTAATTTATGTCAAGCCATTCGAGAAACACAGGGACAAGGTTTGATGCCAGATGGTACTAGTAGATTTACAACTGAAGATGGAGACAAAATTTTTCATTATATGGGAACCTCTACCTTTTCCAACTTTACAATCATGCCAGAGATAGCAGCAGCTAAAATTAGAGAAGACGCCCCTTTTGATAAAGTATGTTATATNGGTTGTGGAGTGACAACTGGGATTGGGGCAGTCCTTAATACTGCAAAGGTAGAGCAGGGTAGTCGTGCTATTGTTTTTGGTTTAGGAGGTATTGGACTAAATGTAATTCAGGGACTTAGAATGGCTGGTTGTGATCAAATAGTGGGTGTTGATTTAAATCCCTCAAAAGTAGAAATGGCCAAAAAATTTGGAATGACTGACTTTGTAAATCCATCTGAAGTTAAAGACGAAATGGTGCCATATCTTGTTAATCTTACTAAGGGTGGGGCTGATTATACTTTTGATGCAACAGGAAACGTAGATGTAATGAGAACTGCACTAGAAAGTGCTCATAAGGGTTGGGGAGAAAGTATTATAATTGGTGTTGCTCCTGCTGGAGCTGAAATTTCAACAAGACCCTTTCAACTTGTCACAGGACGTAGTTGGAGAGGAACTGCATTTGGTGGTGCTAGAGGAAGAACTGATGTCCCAAAGATTGTGGACTGGTACATGGACGGAAAAATAGAAATTGATCCAATGATAACGCACAAAATGCCATTAGAAGATATTAATAAGGCTTTTGATTTAATGCATAAGGGTGAAAGTATAAGATCCGTGATAGAGTACTAATTTGCTAAATAACATAATTAACAAAAAAGATGATCGAGATGAAAGAATTAAAACAAATTTCAAAAAGCAAATGTTATGAAGGAGATCAATTTGTATTTTCTCATCATTCAGAAGTTTGTAATTGTGATATGACATTTGGTATTTATATCCCAGTACATGAAAAAAATGAAAAGCTACGTCTAATATGGTTTTTATCCGGACTTACATGTACNCATGAAAATGCTATGGTTAAGTCTGGCATTCAACGCTGGGCTTCTGAGGAAAAAATTGCTGTTATCTTTCCAGATACATCACCTAGGGGTGAAGCTTTACCAGATGATGACAGTTTTGATTTAGGTCAAGGTGCTGGTTTTTATGTGGATAGTACTGAAAATCCATGGCAAAAAAATTTCCAAATGTGGTCATACATAGTGGATGAGTTACCTAATTTAGTTCTAACAAAATTTCCCTTAGATCAAGAAAAACAATCAATAATGGGACACTCCATGGGAGGGTTAGGGGCTCTTAATATTGCAATTAGAAATCCTGAAATTTATAAGACGGTTTCTGCTTTTGCTCCCATTGCTAATCCTACAAAAGGAATATGGGGTCAAAAGCAATTTGAAGCTTATTTAGGAAAAGAAACAGAAAACTGGAAAAAATATGATCCTTCAATCTTACTTAATGAACAAGGTTACAAAGGAAAAATATTAATTGATCAAGGGACAAAAGACGATTTTCTTAAAAATTTAATGCCTGAAGCGCTCGAAAAAATTTTTAATAACAGAAATAACGGAGATCAACTAAGGTATCAAAAAGATTATGATCATAGCTATTTTTTTGTATCTTCCTTCCTAAAAGATCATGTTCTTTGGCACAAAGATAATGTAAAATAAATTATTAAATTAAGCCTGCTTAATATAAAATAAACAGGCTTAATTATTTTTGGTTTTACGACAATAAATCAAANCGATCAGAATTCATTACTTTAACCCAAGCTTTAATAAAATCTTTCACAAATTTTTCGTTNTTGTCATCCTGAGAGTAAAGCTCAGATAATGATCTTAATTCAGAGTTTGAACCAAAAATTAAATCACANCGTGATGCTTTGCGTAAAATTTTACCTGTTTTCCTGTCACTACCTTCATAGTGATTAAAAGATTTCTCTGACCAAACTACGTCCATTCCAAGAAGTACTTTGAACCACTCATTAGATAATTCGTCATTTTTGGTCCATAACCCTTTATCATCTGTAGAAATACCAATTGAACGCAATCCTCCATATAAAACAACCATTTCNGGTGCAGTTAATCCAAGTAGGTGTGCTTTATCGAGCATCATTTCCTCAGGAGATACTGTATATTCTCCTTTTTGAAAATTTCTGAAACCATCTGCATTAGGTTCTAATACTTCAAAACTTTCAATATCAGTCTCTTCTTGTGAAGCATCTCCTCTTCCTGGTGAAAATGGAACATCTAAATTAGTAATTTTCTCAAGACCAACATTCCCAGCTAAAACTATAGTATCAGCTAATGAAATATCATTTTTCGAGGAAATAGGTTCAAGAATATCTAAAACTCTTGCTAATTGCTCTGGTTTATTAGCTTCCCAGTTTTTTTGCGGTTCTAATCTTATTCTTGCTCCATTAGCTCCACCTCTCATATCTGAAATTCGAAATGTTGAGGCTGAAGCCCATGCTGTTTCAATCATGTCCTGTGCTGAAAGATTTGTTTGTTTAATTTCATTCTTTATTAAATCTACGTCGTAATTGCTATTACCTTGAGGAATAGGATCTTGCCAAATTAGATTTTCTTTAGGAACTTCTGGCCCTAAATACCTTACTTTAGGNCCCATATCTCTATGTAGTAATTTAAACCAAGCCCTTGCAAAAGCATCTGAAAATTTTTCAGGGTTTTTGTGAAAATCCTCAGAGATTTTTTTATAATTACTATCTGTGATTAGGGCAATATCTGCAGTAGTCATCATAGTAGGGACTTTAATACTACTATCTTCAACATCGGGTGCTAAATCTTCTTGCTTTTGGTCGACTGCATGCCATATGTGCGCTCCAGCTGGACTTTTAGTTAACTCCCACTTATAACCTAGGAGCAAATCAAAATATCCATTATCCCATTTAATAGGATTAGTAGTCCAAGGGCCTTCAATTCCGCTTGTAATAGTATCACGGCCAAAACCTTTTCCAAAGTTATTACTCCAACCAAAACCCATATTTTCAATAGGTGCACCTTCTGGTTCTGCAGAAACGTTCTCTTCAACACTTGCGCCATGTGCTTTACCAAAAGTATGACCTCCAGCAACAAGGGCTACAGTTTCTTCATCATTCATAGCCATCCTTGCAAATGTTTCTCTTATGTCTCTCGCGCTGGCTAGTGGATCAGGATTACCATCAGGACCTTGGGGATTCACATAAATTAACCCCATTTGAACTGCAGCAAGAGGATTTTCAAGATATCTGTCGCCTGTATATCTTTTATTATCTTTTCCAACAATAAGCCATTCATTTTCTGCACCCCAATATATATCCTCCTCGGGATGCCATATGTCAGCTCTTCCACCACCAAAACCAAAAGTTTTTCCACCCATTGATTCTATGGCTACATTTCCTGTTAAAATCAGAAGATCTGCCCAAGAAATTTTATTACCATACTTTTGTTTTATGGGCCATAAAAGACGACGAGCTTTATCAAGGTTGCCATTATCAGGCCATGAATTTAGTGGTGCAAATCTTTGAGCTCCTGTTCCACCTCCGCCTCTACCATCACCTGTTCTATAGGTTCCAGCAGCATGCCAGGTCATTCTTACAAAAAATGGACCATAGTGTCCGTAGTCAGCAGGCCACCATTCCTGACTATCAGTCATTAAATCTGTTAAATCTTTTTTTAAGGCAAAATAATCCAGTTTTGTGAATTCTTCTTTATAACTAAAATTTTCATCCATTGGATTTGATTTTTTATCATTTTGTCTTAAAATGCTTAAGTTCAGTTGGTTGGGCCACCAGTCCTTATTTTGTGCTCCAGAATTGTGTGATGAATGAGCTCCATGCATAACTGGACAAACGTCTAAAGTATCTTTCATAAACTTATTTCCTTCCTCAGTATCATTAGTGGGTAATATTTAATAAAACTTTATCATAAAAATTTTATAATGAAACTTGAATTTATTGACGCAGTAATTCTATCATTAAAACAACTTAAACTACATCTGAAATTATGTTTTTCACTAATCAAATTATTTACTGTAAATATATAAAAACTTAATTTTCTTCAATCTATTAATAGATTAATATTTTCATCTTTGTTTCTTGTTTATTTTAATTTCTGCTGATATTACATCTTCCAAATAATTATAAAATAAACTGGTTATGTCTGATAAAAATCAACCTAATAGTAAAGATTTATTTCAAAAAAATACAGATAGAGATAAAGGGAAAAGTATAATCTCAGTTACTTTGCTTTATTCTTTTTTTAAGCCTTATTTAATAAATCTTTTATTGGCTTCAGTTGTTTTGGTAACAACTGCTGGCATTTCTCTTACTTTTCCAATTGCCATAAGAAGAGTAGTAGATGGATTTTACAGCGATAGCACTCAATTAATGGATTATTATTTTGCAGCAGCTTTCCTTTTGGCAAGTTTATTAGCAATTGGTACTTCATTAAGATTTTACTTAGTAACAAGATTAGGAGAGAGAGTAGTAGCGGATATAAGAAAAGCTTTATTTAATAAAGTTATATCAATGAGCCCTGGTTTTTATGAAAAGTTATTAACTGGAGAAATATTATCTAGAATAACGACTGACACTACGCTCATACTTTCGGTTGTTTCTTCTTCTGTATCACTAGCATTAAGAAATATTTTATTATTAATAGGTGGTCTTTTCTTTATGTTCCTTACATCTATAAAGCTTTCTTTGATGGTATTATTGTTAGTTCCAATAATGATTATTCCAATACTAGCAATGGGTAGAAAATTAAGAAAATTGAGTAGAGAAAGCCAAAATAAAATTGCTGATAGTTCAGGTATGGCATCTGAAATGATGTTAGCTTCAAGTACAATTCAGGCATTTAATTTTATAAAAAATGCAAGAGATAATTTTTCAGACATAATTGAAAATTCATTTTTCATAGCAAAAAAAAGGATCTTAGTAAGATCTATAATGACAGCTCTTATAATTTTTGTTGTATTTGTTGGAATAGTAACAGTGTTATGGGTTGGTGCTAGGGATGTTAGGTTGGGTGTAATTTCTCCAGGTTACTTAGTGCAATTTGTAATTTATTCTGGATTTGTTGCAGGAGCTATTGCTGCATTATCTGAAATTTTTGGTGAACTTCAAAGAGCTGCTGGTGCAACTGAAAGAATTGTAGAAATTCTTAAGTCAGAAGATCCAGTTAAACAACCAAAAATAATAAACCAGCCTGATTTTGAAAATGAAATTGCAATAAAATTTAGTAATATTACTTTTTCATACCCACTTAGACCAACTGATAAGATTTTAGATGGATTATCTTTTATTTTAAAAAAAGGGGAAACTCTTGCTTTAGTTGGATCGTCTGGGGCGGGTAAGTCTTCTGTTTTTCAACTTTTGTTAAGATTCTATGAATTTCAAAATGGAATTATTAAAATTGGGAACCTTTCAATCAAGGAGGTTGACACTTTTGAATTACGTAATCAGTTTGCTTTTGTGTCTCAAGAGCCAATAATTTTCGCTAATACAGTATTTGAAAATATAAGGTTTGGTAGACCTAATGCGTCAATTGATGAAGTTGAAACAGCAGCAAAAAATGCGGCATCTCATGAATTCATCATGAATTTACCGAATGGCTATGATACTTTTGTAGGAGAGAGAGGTGTATTACTTTCCGTTGGACAAAAACAAAGAATTGCAATTGCTCGGGCGTTTTTGAGAAATGCCCCAATACTCCTCCTAGATGAACCCACAGCTTCACTCGATGCCGAAAGTGAAAGTCTTATACAAGGAGCTTTGGAAAGATTATCAACAAGTAGAACTGTTATTGTGATCGCACACAGACTTTCAACAGTAAAACGAGCAAATAAAATTTTGGTTTTAGATAAAGGAAAAATAGTGTCTGAGGGGACCCACGAACAACTAATTAATAAAAAAGGTCTTTATGCAAAGCTTGCAAAACTTCAGTTTTTAACAAATTAAAAAAAATTAAATTTTCCTGCCTTTATTTCCATAAATTTTTTAGTTATCATTAATTATTATTGATTTGTTTGGAGGATAAATATGTTTAAGTTTGAAAATGTAGACGATTTAAAAAAGCTAGAAAAAGAAGCTGCATTTCCTGATCGATTACATGAAAAAACAATTTATAAGTCTTTAAATAGAGTAGCAAAAAATTTTCCTTCTCGACCGGCAATTTCTTTTCAAATTACATCTAAACCAGGTTCAAAGTCTGAAACTTATACTTGGTCTGAATTACATGAGATTGTCGTAAAAGCCGCAAATGCATTTAGAAAAGTTGGTATTAAAAAAGATGATGTTATTGCCTTCGTTTTACCGAATTGTTCTGAAACGGCAATTACCTTTTTAGCTGGTGCTATTACTGGAATTGTTAACCCGATTAATGCTTTGTTAGAACCTAAACAAATCTCTCATATTCTCAGAGAGACAAACGCAAAAGCTATTGTAACTCTTTCTCCAATGCTAAAAACAGAAGTAGCACAAAATGTTCATAAAGCGCTTGAAACAGCTCCTAATGTTAAAACTGTATTTGAAGTAGATTTAGTAAGATATTTAACACCTCCCAAATCATGGATTGCGTCATTGTTGAGGCCTAAAGTAACAATTAATCATAATGCAAAAGTTGTAAATTTTATGGATGCTATTTCTTCTGAAAATACTACTTTAGATTTTGAAGATCACAATGACGATGCAGTTTGTGCCTATTTTCATACAGGTGGTACGACAGGCATGCCTAAAGTTGCTCAACATAAAGCCTCTGGCATGCTTTTTAATGGTTGGTCTAGTGCTACACTTCTTTTTTCTGAAAAGGATTGTTTAATATGTCCTTTACCACTTTTTCACGTTTATGCTGCTTATCCTATATTTATGACATGTTTATTATCAGGTGCCCACATGGTTTTACCTACTCCACAAGGCTATAGAGGCGATGGTGTTTTTCCTAATTTTTGGAAACTTGTAGAGCACTGGGGTGTCACTTTTATGGTTACAGTTCCCACAGCTATCACACAATTATTACAAGTAAAAGTAGATGCAAATATTGATACACTTCGATTTGCTCTATGTGGTTCATCACCTCTTTCAACTGCACAATTTAAGCAATTTCAAGAGCAAACAGGTCTTAAGATTTTAGAAGGCTATGGAATGACAGAGGCAACTTGCATGATTTCTGTTAACCCACCTGATGGTGACCGTAGAGTTGGCTCAGTTGGTATTCCATATCCTTATACAGAAGTAAAAATTCTAGATTGTGATAAAAATGGGAAAATTTTAAAAAATTGTAAAGTAGGTGAGGTAGGCGAAATTTGTGTATCTAATCCAGGAGTTATATCAGGAAATACATATACAGATCCAGATAGGAATAAGGGTTTATTTGTAAATAAAAAATTTATGAGAACTGGAGATTTAGGCCGTTTTGATAAAGATGGATATTTATGGATAACGGGTAGATCTAAAGATCTAATAATTAGAGGAGGTCACAATATTGATCCAAGCATAATTGAAGAAACTATATCAAGTCATCCTAGTGTTGCCATGGTTGGAGCTATTGGGCAACCAGATGCTGAAAAAGGTGAATTACCTTGTGCTTATGTTCAATTAAATGATGGAGAAAATAGTACCCCCAGTGAATTAATTTCATTTTGTGAAAATAAAATTACTGAGATGGCCGCCTTACCAAAATATATTGAGATTATAGAGGAAATGCCGCTAACTGCGGTTGGTAAAATTTTTAAGCCTGATTTGAGAAAAAAAGCCATATCCAGGGTATTTGATGAGGCATTATCAAAAGCAAGTATAAAAGCTCAAATTAATTCAGTTGTGGAGCATCCAAAAGAAGGTTTGAAAGCTCATATTGTTACTGAAGAAAGTCCAGAAAATATTTCTAAAGTTCTAAGTCCTTACACAGTTGGGTGGGAATTGATGAAATAGTGATCTATAGATTAAAGGTCCTCTTCGTCTTTTTTTCGTATTTTTTCAAGAGCCATTATAAACGCTATAATTCCAACACATATAAGAAATACAAAAATGTATATTGCAGTAAGTGATCCCATAACACACCTTTAATTTGAAATATATAACAATTATTAATACTCATTAAATCAAAAGAAAAGAATAAACTGTTTAAAAGCCTATTTTTTTTGGCATAAAGTTTGCTTTGATATTTCCATAAAGGTTTGAAATGAAAAAACAACAAAAACAAATTAAAGCCAATCTGTCTTTAGATGAGCAGTCAGAGTTAATAGTGAAAGTTTTTCAGGTTTCACTTGATACTTTAGTAACTTCTGGTTTAGAGGAAAAAGACGCTTTAAATGGTTTACTCAGCCAAATTGCAGTATTAGTTGATAGTGCTGCGTTGGAACATGCATTAACCATAAATCATCAATTTAGGTCCTCGTACTTAAGCGAGTAATTAAATAAATCATTAAATTTTTTTANTGATCATAAGTTTTAATTTTTAAAAAAAAACGTATTTTCAAATTGGTGCTGCCGGAGAGATTTGAACTCTCGGCCTCTCCCTTACCAAGGGAGTGCTCTACCCCTGAGCTACGGCAGCTTATAAGACTTTATTTAATTTATTATTAAATTTTCAAACTAATGCAATTTAAATATTTTTATTTAATACAAATTGATGGATTTATTTATTTTAAAATCAAATTAATCCTTTTAAATTTTTACTTGGTTCTTTAATGATTTAAAAAACTAGAGTTTATAATCTAAAAATCTTTATAATAAATTGAAAGTAATTTAATTATGAAAATAAATTTAAATATTGCTGAAAAAAGAAAAAAAGAAAGAGAACTAAAATTAAAACTTCAAATGAGAGATAATTTGATAAAAAGAAAGGAACAAAAGAGAATAAAAAAATCTCTTGATTTAACAAGTAACAAAAATTAATCAAATCAGTTAAAATGGATAAAATTTCAATAAAAGGTCAAAGACAATTAAGTGGAGAAGTTAAAATTTCAGGTGCAAAAAATGCATGCTTAACCCTGATGCCTCTTTCAATATTATCACCAGAAACCTTGGAATTGACAAACGTCCCAAATCTTTCTGATATAACTACAATGCAAACTTTATTGAGATCTCTGGGTACGTCTATCAAATATAATCCTGAAAAAAGTTCATTAAAATTAACAACTAAAAATATAACAAATTGCACAGCAGACTACGAGATTGTTAGAAAAATGAGAGCCTCTATTTTAGTTTTGGGGCCACTTTTAGCAAGAATGGGTAAGGCTAGTGTGTCACTTCCAGGTGGTTGTGCAATTGGTGCCAGACCAGTTGATCTACATCTTTTTGGTTTGGAAAAGTTAGGTGCAAAACTCAAGTTAAAAGACGGTTATATAATAGGTAATGTTCGTGGTCGATTAAAAGGAGCAAAAATTAAATTTCCTTTTGTATCAGTTGGGGCTACAGAAAATATAATAATGGCTGCATCTCTAGCAAAAGGTACCACAGTAATTAAAAATGCAGCAAGAGAACCTGAAGTGATTGACTTATGTAATTGTATAATTTCAATGGGTGGTAATATTGATGGTGTTGGAACTTCAACAATTATAATTGATGGTGTCGATCATCTTAAACATACTTCACATAATGTATTAGGTGACCGTATTGAAATGGGTACATTTATGCTAGCACCAGCAATTGCGGGAGGAAAAATTAAAATTAGAGGGTGTAATACAGATTATTTAAATTCATTTATTGAAAAATTAGTCGAAACAGGTGTTGATATCAAAAAAAATAAAAATGAAATTATTGTTGAAAAAAATATAGATGTTTTAAACCCAATTAATGTCATTACAGCTCCTTATCCAGGATTTCCAACCGATTTACAGGCGCAATTAATGACATTAACCTGTTTTTCAAAAGGAATTTCAAAATTTGAAGAAAAAATTTTTGAAAATAGATTTATGCATGTGCCCGAATTAATAAGAATGGGAGCTAATATTGAAGTACAAGGAGGTACAGCAAAGGTTACTGGTGTAAACAAACTTAAAGGAGCTCCAGTAATGGCAACAGATTTAAGAGCTTCAGTAAGTTTAATACTTGCTGGACTTGCTTCCTCCGGAGAAACGGTCATTAGTCGCGTTTACCATCTTGACAGAGGCTATGAAAATATAGAAAAAAAACTTTCAAATTGTGGTGCTAATATTAGAAGATTCAAGTGACTTCATAATGATAAATAGAAAAGAAGAAAATTACAAAAAACTTAGTCTTATAGCCCAAAATGAGGAAGATTTGGTAGTGATTTCTACTTTATGTCAAGATAGTATAATTAAAATAGCGAATATTAAATGGGCAAAGAAGTCAAAGCGATTTTATTTATTGATAAACAGGTTTTGTTGGGAACTTAATGATTTATCAAAAAAAAAATCTTCTAATATGCTTAGAATTAATTCATTAATGAGTTTTAATAGTGTTTTGTCAGTAAAGTCAGCTGGTATCCAGCAAAATAACAATAGTGACATTACTTCACTTTTAACCATAAATTATAACTTTTTTAATTTCGAGAAACAGGCTATTGATTTAATATTTTCTGGTAATTCTCAAATTAGTTTAAATATAGAATGTATTGACGTATTTCTAAAAGATATTTCAGAACCATTTGAAGGTACTACATCAAAACAACCAAAGCATTAGAAAAATGACAAAAATCTACACTTTTTTTAAATTAATACATTTTATGTTGAGTTTAAAATGTCCAGTTTAATTATTGATTCAAAGATAGAGATTGAAAAATGGTTAGATGACTTTATTTCTTCATCTAGTGAATACTTCGATAATTATGACGATTTAGTTGAAGATATTATCGCTAATGTTAAAGAAAATGGGGATGAAGCGTTAATAAGTTTAACTCACAAATTTGATAATGTTCAATTGGAAAAAGCAACACTTTTTTTTTCAGAACAGGAGATAAGATCTTCTTCAAAAAAAATTTTAGCAAAAGAAAAAGAAGCATTAAANNTAGCAGCTTCCCGCATTAAAAAATATCACATTAAACAATTACCAAAAAATAAATTTTGGAAAGATGAAAAAGGTGTCAATTTAGGCTTTAGATGGACTCCAATTAATTCAATTGGTATTTATGTTCCTGGTGGTTTAGCTTCATACCCCTCTAGTGTTTTAATGAACGCAATACCAGCAAAAGTGGCTGGTGTTAGAAATATAACAATGGTTACCCCAACTCCATTGGGAAAAATAAATCCGCTTGTTTTATATGCCGCAAAAATTGCTGGTGTTGATAAAATCGTAAAAATTGGTGGCGCTCAAGCAATTGCTGCACTAGCCTATGGAACAGAGTCTATTGACGCCGTGGACAAAATAGTTGGTCCCGGTAATTCTTTTGTTGCAGCTGCTAAAAGAAAAGTATTTGGTCAAGTCGGCATAGATTCTGTTGCAGGACCATCCGAAGTCTTAATTATTGCTGATAGTGACCAAAATCCATCGTGGATTGCAGCGGATCTTTTGGCTCAAGCTGAGCATGATGAAAAGGCAAAATCAATTCTTATCACTGATAATATAACTTTTGCAAAGGCTGTTGAATTGGAGGTTTGGAAATTATTAAGTAATTTGAAAGATAATACCGTTGCTTCAAAAAGTTGGAGTGAAAATGGTAAAATCCTTGTAGTTAATCAATTAAAAGATTCTATCAATTTGGCAAATACAATAGCTGCAGAACATTTACAAATTTGTATTAAAGAACCAGAATTATTATTAGATAAAATTGTAAATGCTGGTGCAATTTTTCTAGGTGAAAATACGCCTGAGGTATTTGGTGATTATATTTTGGGTTCAAATCACGTCTTACCAACTTGTAGGGCTGCTAGGTTTTCTTCCCCTTTATCTACAATTGACTTCATGAAGAGAACCTCAATATCAAAAATATCATTAGGCGCTTTAAAAGATCTGGGATATGCCGCAAAGATACTTGCGACTTCTGAAACTCTTGATGCGCATGCTTTTTCAGCAAGCCTTCGTATTTCGGAAAAAAATGGGTAAACAAAAAGATGAATATAACAAGATTATTTCTGTCGATATAGACGAGACTAACTTACCTTTACCAAGTCATGAGGCTCTTCAGGAGAGAAAAGTTGCAATCTTTGATCTTCTAACTGAGAATTTTTTTAGACCAATTATTCCTGAAGACTATCCTAATGTTATTGGTCCCTATAAATTGCTCATATATATAAAAGACCAACTTCTAGTTTTTAAAATCTCAAATAAAGAAGACATCTTGATAAGAGAAATTATTCTTTCAATTTCACCAATCAGAAAAGTACTAAAAGAATATAAAGAGATTTGTGCGAGTTATTACAATGCAGTTAAGCGTTTAGCTCCTAGTCAGATTGAAACAATAGATATGGGTAGAAAGGCTATTCATGATGAAGGTGGAAAGATATTAATTGATAGATTTACTCGTAAGGCAGAAATGGATCTTCAAACAGCTAGAAGACTTTTTACATTAATTACTGCCATTTATTTAGAAAGTAAAAAATAAAAATGTCCTCAGATAAAATACAATCTGTATTATTTTGTTGTGATTTAAATTCTGTAAGGTCACCAATGGCTGAGGGTATATGTAAATTACACTATGGATATTCTATTTTTGTTCAATCAGCTGGAGTTTTGTCAAATACTGAAATAGATCCATTCGCAGTAGATGTATGCGAGGAAATCGGGGTTACTCTAAAAAAACATAAATCAAGAACTTTTAAAGAAATGGAAGCTTGGGGTGACGATATTTCAAGTTTTGACCTAATTATTGCACTTTCTCCAGCATCTCAAAGACATGCTTTAGAGTACACTAGATATTTTTCTTTGAAAATTGAATATTGGAGTATTTTAGATCCTGTCGATATTGGCGATACAAGAAATGCTAAGCTCAATGCTTATAGAACTACGCGTGATCAAATTTTAAAAAATATCAAAAAAAGATTTTAATTATTGTTACCAAATAGTTATACTCATCAATGAGTTTAAATTCATTTTGTTTAGAAAAGTTGTGTTTACAAACTTATTATTTTAAGTATTTTTTCAAATATAAACATTTTTGTTTAATATACACTTTTATTGGAGAGTAAATGGCTAAAGAAGAACTATTAGAATTTCCTGGAGTAGTAAAAGAACTTTTACCTAATGCTACTTTTAGAGTTGAATTAGAGAATGGACATGAAATTATTGCTCATACAGCTGGTAAGATGAGAAAAAATCGGATTAGAGTTTTAGCTGGTGATCGTGTTCAGGTTGAGATGACACCTTATGATCTATCCAAGGGTCGAATAAATTATCGGCATAAATAGTTGTTAATTTTAGCTTCAGCAAGCAAAGCAAGATTAGAATTATTAAAATCTGTTGGGATTTCTCCAGATAAAATTATATCTACAGACATAAACGAAAAACCTAAAAAAGATGAAAAACCTTTAGATTATGTTTTTAGAGTAGCACTTGAAAAAAATAAAGCAGTAAAAAAAAATAGTTCAGATATAGTACTATCTGCAGATACAATAGTATCTGTAGGCAGAAGAATATTACTAAAACCTAATAATATTGATGAAGCTTCTGATTTTTTGAGCTTACTTTCAGGTCGTAGGCATAGAGTACATACAAGTATTTGTATATTCTATAACCATAAATTTTATCAAAAAAACATAACGACTATTTTAAAAATGAAAAGATTATCAGATGAAGAAAAAAAATCTTATCTGAAGTCACAAGAATGGAGAGGAAAAGCTGGTGGTTACAGTATCCAAGGTGCAGCTTCTTATTTTTTTCCCTTTATTTCAGGATCCTATTCAAATGTGGTAGGACTGCCACTAACTGAAACTATAGGTTTATTAAATGGTCTTGGCTTCAAATCCCCTAGCTTTTTAAATAGGTCCAATAATTGAGTACTGAAATTGTAATGGCAGAACCATTTTTTGATGGGAATGTATTAGCGTTAGTTAAAAATGGTATCATTCAAGACTTTTTTGCAGATTTTAATAGTTTGGAAAATGATCTAGTGGGATCTATTTTTATTGGAGAAGTTGACAGGATATCTAAAGATCTAAATTCAAGCTTTATCAAATTACCCTTTAATAAAATGGGTTTTTTAAAAGGCATAAGGAACTTACATTCAGGTGACAAAATTATACTACAGGCAACNAATTACACACCAATTGATAAAGCGTTAGTTGTTACACAAAATATTTCATTTAAAGGAAGATATGTTGTTATAACTTCTAAAAATAATCGAATAAGCTTTTCAAGAAATATAAAAGAAAAAAAAAGAAGGCTAGAATTACTAAATATTCTTGACGATTTTGAAGATGTTAGAATAAAAAAAGTTGGAATTATATTCAGAAGTCTATGTATAAATTCTCATTCAGAGATAATTATCAATGATTTAAAAAAACAACTATTAAGATATAGTGATGTGTTTGGCAATGAAGTAAATTCTGTATGCCAATTAGTTAAAGCACCAAATGCGCTCGAAAAATCTTATTTAGAATGGAATCAATTTAGCAATCAAAACATAATTAAAGAAAAAGGATGCTTTGATCACTATAGTATTTGGGAACAAATCTTGTCACTTAGAAATAAAATCGTAGATCTTGCTTCAGGCGGCAACCTAATTATAGAAAAAACACAGGCTTTTGTGGCAATTGATATTAATACGTCAAAAAATAACTCGTTGTCGTCTGCGTTAAAAGTTAATATTGAGGCAATCAGAGAAATTCCAAGACAACTAAGACTTAGAGGTTTAGGTGGCAAGATTATTATAGAAACAGGGCCACTATTAAAGAAACACAGAAAAAAAATTGAAGAGGTACTGTCAAAGTCAGCATTATATTCTGATAAATTAAAAATTGTAGGTTGGAGTAACTTGGGTAATTTGGAGCTAGANATGCCAAGATCCAGATGCCCTCTTAATGACAGTGAATTTGATCAAATTGAAAAAAATTTGCATTAGTAAAATGTATTATAGACAACTATTCAATCTTACCTTAAAAAATAAATATCCAAGGTTGCCTTGGAATCAAGTGGCCCGGGTAGCTCAGGGGTAGAGCAGAGGACTGAAAATCCTCGTGTCGGTGGTTCAAATCCGCCCCCGGGCACCACTTGAAAT